>JREQ01002659.1_pt1 | contig 30887 bp, 31 predicted proteins | sample 210151 | NCBI WGS metagenome assembly JREQ01 (sample SAMN03019617, study PRJNA260268) | marine sediment metagenome | biome: Marine; feature: Sediment; material: Clay; isolation source: clay from marine sediments 31 meters below sea floor depth collected from... | place: New Zealand: Canterbury... | reverse complement strand
CAAAGCATGATATGCAGCGTGCCAACGTTTTCGCCAACGAACTAGCTGAAATACGAAAAATGGAGAAGATGATAATCCACGCGAGACTAGCCCTAGAACAGATAGCTCTCAGGTTAAGCACGGTTTCAGAGCTTGGCGATGTCGTTAGCACAGTAGCTCCAGCAGTCGGCGTGTTGCGCAGCGTCAAAAACGGGATGGCTGCAGTCTTTCCAGAAGCAGAAAGGGAACTTGGAAACATCGGAAACCTGCTCAGCGGAATAATTATGGACGCTGGCCACAACACTGGTATGAACATAGACTTCCAGACAGCAAGCGAAGACGCCCAGAAAATCTTGAACGAAGCAGCTACGGTTGCGGAACAGAAAGTCAAAGAAAAATTCCCAGAATTACCCACTGGCGTACCTACCTTCGGTGAGGCGGCTCGGACCGAAACTTAGCTACCCTTGCAAAAACGTAACCATTCACAGATATCAAGAAGCGCGCATGTTAGGAATAGGAAGCGTAGACTTCTGATGAAAAAAATAAAATGTGTAAAATGTGGTGCCAGCTTAATCGATGAGGATGTGATGAAAATAAAATTTGATGACGGTTCATGGGAGATAATACCGCTTCCTGTGTGTCCGGATTGCTTCACGAAGCAAATGCGTGAACGAGTATTTCGTTAGGGGAGAAGAATACGCGCACAAAGAAAGTATCTGAGGAGATACAAAGTTCTTGAAAAAGATAGATGAACTGAAGAAAACAGTTGACACATTATATGAATTGGGTAAGGATTGGAGAGAGAACACGGCTTTAGTAAATGATGTTGCCAAGGGAAACGGGGCTATGCTGGAGTCCATCAACCGACTTTGCAAGAAGAGTAATCAAGGCAATCTAGTGAGGATTGGATTGACACTTATTGCTTTTCCTCTGCCTATAGTGATCGACGATGTTTTGGGCTTGTCTTTCTTAGCTGCAGGTTTGATTCAAAGGAAGATAAAGAACTCAATATTATACCTTGAAGACGTTAACAACACTTTCCCTAGTCTCATCAGAGAGTTGCGGGAAATCAGGCAAGAAATAGTCTAAACGCGCGCGCGATCGTACCTAGAACCTTGATGCGGGCGCAATCTTAAGTTCATGAACGCTAACCCTTTAAAAGGGGTTGAAGCATGTTAGTGGACACCCACGCTCATCTTCAATGGGCAAGTTTTGACAGAGATAGGGAAACGGTGATAAGTCAAGCTCAGGAAGCCTCTGTGGGTTACATAGTGAACATTGGATTTGACATCGATGGCTGTAGAAAAGGTATTGAATTAGCCGAAAAGCACAAGGGGCTTTATGCAACCGTAGGAATTCATCCCCATAATGCTAGTCAGTTGAACGAAAACGTCTTAGACAAACTGAGAAAACTCTCTGAAAATCCAAAGGTTGTAGCCATTGGGGAGATCGGACTAGACTACTATCGAAACCTATCGCCTAGAGAAGCCCAGAAAAAAGCCTTCCAAGCTCAACTATTCCTAGCCGAAGAGCTAGAGTTGCCAGTTGTAATCCATGACAGGGAAGCGCATGTCGACACTCTTAAAATCCTTTCAAAATTCAAAGGAAAAATAAACGGCATAATGCACTGTTTTTCAGGAAGCAGAGAAATGGCTGAACAATGCGTCAATTCAAATTTTTACATATCCTTCGCAGGGCCCGTCACCTTCCCCAACTCTCACAAACTACATGAAATTGCCAAATGGATAGACTTGAATAGAATTCTTCTCGAAACCGACAGTCCTTGGCTTGCCCCACAAGAAATGAGGGGAAAACGAAACGAACCAGCCTTCCTCCCCTTCATAGCCAAAAAAATTGCAAAACTTAAAGGAATCTCTGCGGATGAACTTGCTGAAGCAACCACAGAAGACGCCAAAGAAATCTTTCACTTGCCCTAGTGCGCGAACCCGAGACACCTTAAAATTTTTTTTGTCTTTGACACCCCGCAGATTTGACATTTTTGTGGCGCTATGCCTTCGACCGTGTTCCCACAGACGCTGCAGACATGATAGTCGACTTTTGCTAGTCCCCTGTTATTTCTCAGCGCTTTAAGCATCTCCGAGAACAAACCAGCGTGTACCTGCTCAACCTTGTTCGCTACGTCAAAACTCCAAGCCGCTTGACGATGCGCGCGCGATAATCTTGGGAATAGTTATCTAAGACCAGCAACACACGGATATTTTGATGAGTTTTATGTCTCTTGTTGATGTTGTTCTTAGCCGTAGAAGCATCAGACGTTATGAGCAGAAGGAAATCCCTAAGGATGTGTTGGATAGGATTCTTGAGGCAGGTAGACAAGCTCCATCGGCAATGAACAGACAGCCATGGCACTTCATTGTCTTGACTGATTATGAGATTAAGAAGGAGTTGTCTAAAGGATTGTTTAACAGGCATATCAAGGATTCTGCATTTACCGTTGTGGGATGTGCCTACACAGGTCTCTGGCACATTGGCACTAGAAAATGGTCAATCATTGGCACTTCGATTGCCTTGCAGAACATGGTCATTGCTGCTTGGGCTATGGGAGTGGGATCATGTTGGATAGGAGATTTCAAAGAAGACAAAGTCAAAAAACTGCTAAACATTCCTAACAAGTGGAAGGTCGTAGCGCTTGTCGCTTTTGGATATCCTGCTGAGAAACCACGCCCAAAAAGAAAGAAGCCACTTGATGAAATAGTTAGCTTCAATAAGTTCTAGAAAAAAGAGCGCGCGCATCAAGCATATTAAAGGCATATGTTTTTACCGGTAAATTGGTGACAAAATCCCATTCCCGGCGCCATTGAATCCCAAGCTTCTGACCATTTGCCAGTTTTTACGGAAATCCAACTCCCATCCTCACAGCCATGCTGTGCGGCATAAAAGTTTGACATTGAAAGAACATCACTCGCCTCTTCACCTTCCTTTTACTCGATCCATACCTCTCGTAGCAATAATATCCACTGCTAGACCAAGGGGATTCTTAACAATTGTTTCACCTGCTTTTACTGGAGCGTCAACCACAATGTTGGCCAATTCTAAAACGCAGTCCAGTATCTTGTCTTTTGGGATAGGTTGAGTTGACCGCGCAGGTAATACTGGTGAACTCGCCCCTCTAATTCTCACCGTCGTGAAGAAATCTCTCACGGGTGCCTCAAGCTCACTTCTAACATACTCTTCTCCGCGCGAACATTCGAGGTCTTCAATTTTAGATATTTTTCCATTTCCGATGGTCACCTTTGCTTTGCACCCTATGGGGCAAACTATGCAGGTTATTACAAGCACCTCTTTTTTCTTCATGATCCAGTTTCCTCCTCAATGCTAACTTTTAGTTCATCTTTCTTTTCCAGCTTCTCTAGTGCTTTCTCAGTAAGGTTAATGACGACCATTTCTGGCGGTCTTACCACACGTTTTGGTGTGCTCAAGTTACCTATTTTCACTTTTACATTTCGCATGGGTTTTTTCACTCTTAGGTGAAGGGTAACTGGTTTCTCACCGCTAATTATCTGTGGCACCACGGACTTCACATTATCTCCAGCTTTCAAAGCTATTTTCTTGCGCAATGGAGGTAATTCATTCAAGACATATCTAGCGGCACTTTCTCCAGCCAATTCACCTGCTTGGGTCACATGGTCAACTAGATCGTAAACATGGACAACGTTCCCGCAACCAAAAATTCCTTGAACAGAGGTTTCCATATGCTCGTTAACGACGGGTCCCCTTGTTGTGGGATCTAAAACGATGCCTGCGGTCTGTGAAATTTCGTTCTCCGGAATCAAGCCCACCGAAAGTATCAGTGTGTCACATTCGATTGTTCTTTCTGTTTCATGGATGAGCTTCCAATTTGCATCTACTTTAGCCACGGTTACTGCCTCTACCCTATCAGCACCGTGAATTGATGTGACTGTGTGCTCCAACAATAATGGAATGTTGAAATCCTCTAGACATTGAACTACGTTTCTGCTCAATCCACTAGCGTAGGGTAATATCTCTACCACAGCCTCTACCTTCGCTCCTTCCATGGTGAATCTTCTTGCCATTATTAAACCGACATCACCTGAACCCAAAATAACAACTTTAGCGCCTGGCATGTAACCTTCAATGTCCATGAGCCTTTGTGCAGTTCCAGCAGTTAAGATCCCCGCTGGTCTAGTTCCAGCTATACCCAGAGCCCCTCTTGTCCTCTCCCGGCATCCCATGGCTAAGACTATTGCTTTGGCTCGAAGCTCCAACAGACCATCAATACTGTTAACAGCTGTAATTTTCTTGTCAGACGTGATTTCAAGAACCATCGTATCTAGCTTAGATTCAATCTGTAAATCCTCCACTTTTTTGATAAATCGAGAAATGTACTCTGGGCCTGTAAGATTCTCTTTGAAGTAACGTAACCCGAATCCTGTGTGGATACACTGAGGAAGGATTCCTCCAAGTTGCTCATTGCGTTCGAGAATCACGATGTTTTCTATCCCTTTTTCTTTGGCCTTGATAGCGGCTACTAATCCTGCAGCGCCTCCACCTATAACAGCTATATCGATTTCCCGCTTAACCAACCTGTCCACCTCGAAGCAAAAGTTGCTTTATTTTGTACGGTAATAATTCAGTACCTCTGCCTCGTTTAGTGACGCTCTCAATTGGAACTTGAAGTTCTCTAGCTAAGATTTTGATAACATGTGACGTACAAAATCCACCTTGGCATCTTCCCATGCCCGCTCTTGTTCGGAATTTAATTCCGTCTAGAGTAGTAGCTCCTCGTCTGATAGCCTCTACGATCTCTCCTTCAGTCACGTGTTCACAACGGCAAACAACGTGCCCCCATGTCGGGTCCCGAGCGATCAGTCGGTTCGCTCTTTCAATGGCAAACCTGCGAACCGATCGGTCAATGGGCTTTCGGAGCGCGCTAAAACTATCTTTCTCTCTTAGTTCTAATCCCGATTTCCTAAGCAAATCGGTCACCGTCTGGGCCACCGCTGGAGCCGCGGTCAGACCAGGCGATTTAATCCCCGCTGCATTGATAAACCCTCTAACATCATCGTACGACTCTAGGATGAAATCATTTGTATCGGATTCAGGGCGTAAGCCGCAGAAGCTTGCGATCATCATGTTCTTTTTCCCTGCTAATTTTGGTATTAACCTGAGGGCTCCGGAAAAAACCTCGTCTAGGCCCCTCGAAGTGATTGCAGAATCGTTTTTATCTTTAGCGTCGTTGGCGTTGGGCCCAATGAGTATGTTGCCGTCGATGGTGGGCGTGACTACGATTCCCTTGCTAATGGGCGTTGGCACCGGGAAAAGAACTTGCTGAACGAAGCCGTTCAACTCTTTATCAAAGACGCAGTATTCGCCTTTTCTGGGATGAATGATGAAACGGTCTATTCCAGCCATGGCGGACACCTCATCAGCCTGCAACCCTGCTGCATTGACCACGTAATTAGTCTTAATGCATCCTTTACTTGTCTGAACTGATCGCAGTTCCCCCTTTTTCACCATGACGCCTGTGACCTCTGTGTCTAGGAGGATCTTTACTCCGTTTTCCATCGCGTTTTCGGCCATGGCTATGGCCAATTCGTAAGGGCTTGTGATAGCCGCTGTAGGGGCGTAGAGGGCGGCGACTGCTTCCCCATTCACGTTAGGCTCCCTTTCCAAGAGCTCTTTACGATCCTCTATTATTTGCAGGTCAGGGACCCCGTTTTTCTCGCCTCTCTCTTTCAACTCCTTGAGAACACCCATATCCTCTTCTTTCAAGGCTACTACAAAAGACCCTACTTCTTTGAAGGGTGCGCCAACCTCGGGGGCGATCTTATGCCAAAGGGCATTTCCTTTTGAACAAAGCTTGGCTTTTATCGTTCCAGGCTTGTCATCGTAACCCGCATGGATAATGCCCGTGTTTGCCTTGGTGGGAGAACCGAAGGCCACGTCAGAATTCTTTTCAACCACGATGACGTTCAGATCATATCGTGAAATCTCTCGAGCTATAGTTGAGCCAACGACTCCAGCGCCAATGACTACCACGTCTGCCTTCATTTTGATACCCTTGAAGAAGTTAGTTTACATACTGAATTCCGCTAGGTCTTTGTAGACTCCGGCTTTTTCTAAGGCCTCGTAGATTTTCCAATGTATTTTGAACAGCTTGTCGTATATCGCTTTGTTCTCCAGTCTCGGTTCGTACCTCTCAGTGATGTGAACCATTTCGTTGGTGGCTTCTTCGACACTTTTGAAAACGCCTGTTCCAACTCCAGCAAGAATTGCGCATCCGAGAGCGGTTGATTCCTCCACGCTTCCCCTAAGGACGGGCAAGCCGTATACGTCGGCCTGAATCTGGTTGAAGTGAGGGTTCCTCGTTGCACCGCCTGTAACCCTTATCTCCTCTACGTGGACTCCGAGTTCTCTCATCACTTCTATGTTCTTCTTGATTTCCAGAGCTATGCCCTCTAAGATGGCTCTAACAAAGTCCTTTCTGGTATGGCCGATCGCTAATCCCATGACAACACCCCGGGCATAGGGGTTCCAGTGGGGTGCGCCAGCGCCAGCGAAGTGAGGTATCACCATAACTCCCTTGCTTCCCGCAGGGGCTGCGATGGCTTCCTTGTTCAACATTTCGTATGGATCGATTCTGACAAGTTCTGCAGCAGCTTTCTCAAGATGCCCGAACTCGTCCCTAAACCACCGGTAGATCGCTCCTGTTGAAAACATGCTTGCCTCTTGAACCCACTTTCTTGGAATCCCGTGACAACTGCACAAAACCCTCCTTTTCGGGTCGAAGCTGGGTTTGTCTAGGAATGACAATATGAAGGTCCCAGTTCCTGTTGTAGCTTTAATCCTGCCTCGTCGTACAACTCCAACACCTATGGCGCCACACTGCTGGTCCCCACCGCCGCAGATAATGGGCGTTCCCTGAGCGAAGCCTGTTTCTTCAGCGGCTTTTCTAGTGACTTCTCCAACGATCTCCCCCGAGGGACACGGTTCAGCCATCTTTTCTTCGTCTATTCCAATGCCATCTAGGAGGTTATCTGACCAGTCCAACTTTGTTATGTCAAATAGCATGGTTCTCGATGCGTTGTCCCAACTTGTAATTAATACGTCTGTCAGTTTCGCGATGATGTAGTCATGAACCAACAGGAACTTGTGGGTCTTCTTGTAGATATCGGGCTGTTGGTCTTTTATCCACATGATTTTCGGAGCAGAGAAGTAGGGGTCAACTGTTAAACCGGTGATGTTGTAAACCATGTTTTCTCCTAAGTTTTTCTTGATCCAGTTGCATTGGGAAACCGTTCTTCTATCTTGCCATACGATTGCCCTCCGCAGTGGCTCTACGTCTTTATCGACAGGAACGATGGTCTCCCGTTGATTTGTCACGCTAACGCCTACTATCATGTCAGGGGTTATACCTTTCTCTGCGGCTTCTTTTAACACCGTCCTTGAAGTCTTGCATATGCGATCCCACCACTCTGCGGCCTCTTGCTCAACCCATGTAGGCTTCAAGAAATAGCTTGGATGCTCTAAATACCTCCATGCAGCAACTCTTCCCTTTTCATCAAAGATCATCGTTCGTTCTCCGGTGGTACCGGCGTCTATAGCAGCTAGGTAAATGTCTTCTTTCATCGACCACATCTCCACCCAATAAAACATTTTGAACAGGTTAAATTGTGTTGCGCAACCTCCCCACCGGCTTTTTCCATTATTTCTACCGCGCGCGCACGCAAGGTGTGTAGAAAAAATGGGGATTTTGCGGGGGATATCTCCAGCGTGGGGAGAGTTCAAATCTCTCCCGGCCCACCAAAGATTCACTCGGCGCATTTTAGTAGTTATGTGCGCGTCTTGCCAAGCATGTCTTAGGCATGTTTTTACCGGTAAATTGGTGTCAAAATGCCATTCCCGGCGCCAAACTTTTCTAGCACCATCAAAATTCATAAGCTATAAAACTTTGAGAATGTTTAATGAAAGGCATGCTGAAGTCAAAGTTCATCGGGTGCTTAGTCGGTAGCGCCGTAGGCGACGCTCTTGGCAGTTCGTTCGAAGGCTTGTGGTTTTCAGAAGTCAAAATTGAACGCTTCTCAGGACGCTGGACAGACGACACCCACATGATGATCGGCGTGGCAGAATCCTTGATTGCAAATGAAGGTTTTGACGGAAGTCGCATGGCACAGACTTTCATCAAAAACTATGAACGTGAACCATGGCGAGGCTACGCCAGCGGCCCACCACGAGTCTTCAGGTGGATAAAGTCTGGCGTGGCATGGAATGAAGCTTCCGAAAGACTGTTCGGCGGCTCTGGCTCCTACGGTAACGGAGCGGCCATGAGGGTTGCCCCAGTCGGCCTTTTCTATCACGACGACCCAGAGCAGCTGCGTGCTGTGGCTTACGGCCAGAGCCAAATCACCCACGCTCACGAGTTGGGGAAAGAGGGTGCACTTCTACAAGCCTATGCGGTTGCGCTGGCCACGAATGCTGATCCGTCTTTTGAGCTGGATTCCTCTGCCTTCTTGAAGAAGTTAAAGAATTTCACGCGCAACGAAGTTTATGAGCAGAAGCTGGAAAGGGTTTGGGAACTGCTTGGCGAAACCAACAGAGTGATGGTTGCGAGAGAGCTTGGAAACGGCGTCGAAGCCTACAATTCGGTTCCGGCAGCCATCTACTCTTTTTTACGCAATCCAAAGAGCTTTGAGGAATGTGTTCTCTACGCCATAAGCCTAGGTGGAGATACAGACACTATAGGTGCCATGACTGGCGCCATAAGCGGCGCATACCATGGAGTTGAAGCCATCCCTGAGAGGTGGAAGAGCAAGCTAGAGGCCAGAGAATACATAGAAAAGTTGGCGGAAAAATTGTGGGACATCAAAAGTCGCTAGTAAATTGTTAAACCTACATCATGCCTTCAAGCAGAGATCTCACGTTCTTTCCCAGAACAGCGTGGTTGTACCCGCCTTCCAAAACAGCGTACCGCCTTCCCTCGCACACGCTTTCCGCGAATTCTTTTATCATTTTCCCGATTGTTCCATAGTCTTCTGTTTTGAGTAGACCACCCCAATCTTGCTCATGTCTGTCAAATCCCGCGGAAACCGCAACAATGTCGCTGTCTTTTTCAGCAGCGAGACGTCTTTTGAGATCGTTTAGATATTCCTCTCTGTTTCTACCTTCAACATGAAAATAGGAGACTTGGGGCGTTCCGCTGAAGATGTTGTCGGTTCCGTCTCCGTAGTGTAAATCTATGTCCACTATCAAAGCCTTCGAAATCTTCTTTTCTCTTCTAAGCTTTTCTATCGAAATCGCTACATTGTTGAAGAAGCAGAAACCCCAACATGAACTCCTGCTAGCGTGATGCCCGGGAGGTCTTATCAAACCAAAGGCTGGTTCTCCCTGCACCGCAAGCTCGGATGCTTTTATGGCTCCTCCAACCGCTAGGATCGCGATTTCATAGAGTAGTCCATGTCTTTTGACGTAGTTTATGTGGCTGTCTCCATGAACCAACCTTAAGTCTTCTTCGCTGGCTGGTTCGGGTTTGACAAATTCGAAAAGACCCTGAAATTCGTTGTAGATGCTTTCTATTCTTCCCGGCGCTGAAGCGGGGTCTGATGAATATACTGCTTTGTACCTCTCATGGTAGACTACTTTCAAATAGTTCCGCCACCTAAAAACGCAACCAACGTTAGTTTATATAAGTCTTTAGAAGTCTTAGTTGTAGGAGGCTTACTATGAAGCTAATAGATGTTCTGGAAAAACTTTCAAACGCTTGCGGTGTGGCAGGAAGAGAAGAGGAAATTCGAGATTTAATGAAGAAGTTGCTCGAGCCCAACGTTGACGAGATCAGGGAAGACAAGCTTGGAAACGTCATCGGAATCAAGAAGGGGAAGAAAGACGCGCCAACCGTTATGCTCGCAGCCCACATGGACGAAATTGGACTCATGGTCAAAAACATAACGAAAGAAGGGTTCCTTCAATTCGCAAAAATCGGAGGAATAGACGACCGCATCATCATTGCCCAAAGGGTCGTCGTCCACACGGATAAAGAACCCATTGCCGGAATCGTCGGTTCTAAACCACCCCATATACTCAAGGAGGAGGAGAAAAAGAAGGTCATCGAAGCCGACAACCTCTTCATAGACGTTGGAGCAAGCAACCAAAAAGACGCTCAAAAAATGGGAATTCGTGTAGGGGACGCCGTAAGCTTCGACATCAAATTCACTAGGGTGGGAAAAGACGCTGTTCTCGGAAAGGCCTTTGACGACAGAGTTGGATGCGCCGCCCTAATCGAAACCATGAGAAGACTCCCAAAAGTGGACTGCACCATCTACGCTACGGGAACCGTGCAAGAGGAAGTGGGACTGAGGGGAGCCACCATAGCGGCCTTCCAAATATACCCAGACGTAGGCATAGCGTTAGACGTAACAGTAGCCGGCGACACGCCCGGAGTAAAAGAGGTTGAAGCGCCAGTAAAAATGAGGAAGGGACCCGCCCTAACCGTGGCGGACGCGGGTTTGATCACCCACCCAAAGGTGCTAAAACTGTTCATTGATTCAGCAGAGAAAAACAAGATTCCTTATCAACTGGAAACAGGGATGAGAGGCACAACGGACGCGGCCAGAATCGCCCTAACCAGGGAGGGAGTGCCCAGCGGGGTTATATCGATTCCTACGCGCTACATTCACAGCCCAGCGTCAATGCTAAGCCTCAAGGACGTAGAAAACGCTGTTAAACTTGCAGTCGCGGCGATCAAGAACGCTCCAAAATACTTTTAACTTTCTATTCCATCCCTAGATTCCTCCACAACAAAAGGGGACACTATGAAAAAGCGCTTCGAATTTCTGGAACACACGGCCGACGCTTACATAGCGGCCTACGGCGAAAGTCTAGAAGAAGCCTTTGAAAACGCGGCTTTAGCCACCTTTGAAGTCATGACCGACCTTAATAAGATTAAGCCCAAAGTCGAGGAGACAATTGAGCTGGAGGCACACGACGAGTCTGCCCTCCTTTACAACTGGCTGGAAGAGTTCCTCATCAGGTTTGAAATAGCTGGCAACCTCTACTCCCGCTTCAAGGTCCTGAACATAGAAGAAACACCAAGCGGTTTGAAACTGAGGGCGAAAGCATGGGGGGAGCCCTATGACCCAGAGAGGCACCCGTCAAAGGTTGGAATTAAGGCGGTAACCTACCATAGAATGGAAATCGTGAAGAAGCCCAAGGCGGTGACCGTCAAGTTTATTCTCGATATTTAATAGTCCGAACCATAACTGCTCATCCAAAAGTGAGGACAATGTACACCAAAAGATTGAACGACTACACGTATCTAATCGACCTGAAACCGAAGGGCTTCGAGAATTTCAGCGCCTCCTACGTGATCAAGGGAAGTAGAGCAGTGATCATTGAAACCGGCCCGAGATTAACCGTTGAAAACATACTTGCTGGTTTAAAAGAGATAGGCGTAAAAAGGGAAGAAGTCGACTACGTAGCTGTCACCCACATCCACATTGATCATGCCGGCGGAGCAGGAACCCTCTTGCCTCATCTACCCAACGCCCAACTGCTGGTCCACGAAAAGGGCGCCCCCCACCTGATTAATCCTGAAAAATTGTGGACTTCAAGCTTACAGGTTCTAGGTAGCATCGCCGAAATGTATGGCGAGTTTGAGCCAGTTCCAGAAGAAAGGATTCTCATCGCAAAAGAAGGAATGGTTCTCGATTTGGGTAAGGACATTGACTTAAAGGTTTTAGAGATGCCGGGACACGCTTCCCACGAATTGAGCTTCTACGAGAAAAACAGCAACGGAGTTTTCCCAGGCGACGCCGCTGGAATTTACTTAAACAAATTCGACGTGGTTGTAATAAACACACCCCCGCCCTTCCATTTGGAGATGGCCCTATCCTCGCTTCAAAGACTAATCCAAATGAAACCCAGATGGCTGTATTACTCGCATTTCGGTGCAGCCGATGACGCGGTCAAGAAATTGAAAAATTATGCAGCTCGACTCAAACTTTGGGGGAAAATTATCCTTGAGGGAATGAGAAGTGAAGAAAGTCTTGACATCATATCTGAAAGAATTTCGGAGAAGGAGCCCATAGCGCCGGACATAGTCGATTACATAAAAAATCATCTGATCCTCGGTAGGGGAATAATAATTGGAAACGTTTATGGCTTTATGGAATACTTTAGAAAATTTATGACGTAAATGAGCGTTTCACGGTGAAACGTTGTTTACATTCAACCTATAAAGATAGACTTCAAAGCCGCATGCGAAAAGGTTAAAAATCTACGGCTCTTGTTATATCCTTCCAAATCAGAGGAATATGATATGGTATTCAAAAAAACGGATGTCTGCGAACTCTTCGGAATGGATTACCCGATAGTTCAAGCCCCTATGGGACCCTTCATAACCACCAAATTGTGCGCAGCAGTTTCAAACGCGGGAGGACTAGGAGCTATCAGCCACACAGGAACATTCATATACCTTAAGGAAAAAGACCCAGATTTTTACAAACAAGTACACGATTTCGCCCCAAAGCTTGTGGAGAGCACCCTCGCAATGGAAGAGGAAATGGGCGTCAATACACTAGAGGAACTGCGCAAAGTGAGTAAACTCACGGATAAACCCTTTGCAGTAAATGTGCGGGTGGCTAGGGAACAACCCGATGCGGGTTATCTGGTAGACGCCATAATTGAGGAGAGGGAGAAGGACCCAAAGCTAGCGAAGAATCTGAACGTGGTGATTACTTCAGCGGGCAGCCCCAACCTATACACCCAAAGACTGAAGGATGCCGGACTCAAAGTTGTTCATGTGGTACCATCGGTCTATCACGCTCTGAAATCGGAGAAAGCCGGAGTAGATGCGGTAGTTGCTTCGGGACACGAGGCTGGAGGACATATAGCTTGGGACCCTGTTCACACCAGTGTTCTAACTCCAGCCATAAGGAAGGCAGTGAAGATTCCAGTTTTGTCGGCTGGTGGCTGGTGCGACGGAAAGGGCCTCGTAGCCGCCTTGGCCTTGGGTGCAGGAGCCATCTACATGGGCACCAGATTTATTGCAACTAAGGAAAGCGACTTCGCCCAAGGATACAAAGAAATCGTCTTAAAGGGAACGGAGAGGGATACGGTAGTGACTGCTGGAAGCTTCGGTCCAATAAGGGTTATAAAGAACAAATACTCGGCAACCCTCCAAGCGTTGCTTGATAGCGTGACGGGGACCTTCCAAGAGAAGTTCGAAAATCCGAAGATAACAGACGCCAAAACCGAGGTTTCATGGGCTGAGTCCTACAAATACGGCAAAACTGAAAACGCTCCAGTGTTAACTGGTGAGGTACAGGGACTAATAGACGATCTACCAACGGTGAAAGAGTTAATCGACAGAATAATTAAGGAAGCCGAGGGGATCATTAGAAAGAAGCTACCTTCCTACTTAGCCTAAACCCCCAAAAGCGAAGCCTACATCAATGCGAACTATCACCTCAATAGCACAAGCTCTGTCACTCTGGAAACCTCATTGAATAAAACACGAGTTTACGCATCTCTATCATGATCTCTAGAGAAGTTTAATACATTGTAGAACGGATGACAGAAATACCTATTAATTCCAGGCCGAGTTCTTCGCCGCGACGCGATACGAATTTCGTATAATTTTTTGGAAATCAGTTAAAGAAGACTATCCTCATTCCGAAATTTTTATAAATAACATCGATTTCTATAATGGTCCAACCAAGTCAAGAGGTGAAAACAGTGGAAAAGTCAAGGTGTCCCGATTGTGACGCGGAGCTTGAGGTCCCTGAAGATGTCATGCAGGGGGAAATTTTGACCTGTCCCAGTTGTGGACTTGAACTTGAGGTGAAGCAGATCAAGGGAGGATCCGTGGAACTTCAAGAGCTGGGGATTGAAGGGGAAGACTGGGGAGAATAATTCAACTTTTGTTCTGTTAATGCTTATCCGTAAAAGCAACGTGGGGGATTGATAAAGTAACATTACGGGATTTTAAGGTGATGCTTGGAAAATAGGATGTAAGAGAACAGATGAGCATAGGAATTCTGTATGAGCGTTCCGAAACCGATGAAATGGGTATAAAACTAACCGCAAGGGGGTTAGGAATAAACCTATCTTACATTCCCTTTCGTAAAGTTTCAGTCCGTCTAGATAGAGGCGGATACAGTGTTAGAAGCAAAGGAAAAAACTTTTCCAAAGTCCTTGAAGATGTCAATGTGATATTGAACAGGGCGCAGAGTAAAAACCGCAGGCTCTTTGCAGCTAACATACTGGAGGCGTTCGGTAAACATGTAATAAACCCTTCACGTGTCGAATTTATCTGCTACAGCAAATTAAGGACTCTACTTCGTTTATGGAAAGAGGGAATCAAAACTCCGAGAACGGTTTACGTTCCATGCGATTCTCATGAACCTACGACAGATGGGAGTGAAATCCGTAACGAAGAAGAAATCGCTGATTTGATAGAACAGGAACTCGGCAACGGGGACATTGTGATTAAACCCGATGCTGGCACCCACGGGAAAAAAGTTAAACTCGCTAAGACGCGAGAAGACCTTTTAAATATTCTAGGGGAAACCGAATCATCGATAATAAATCCAGTGGGTATTCTCGCCCAAAAGCTCGTTCAAAAATGGTTCTACGACTTGAGAATAATTGTCACCAAAGAAAGTGGGAAGGTGCCACATTGCTATCCAACGGCGTTGGCGAGGGCTGGATTCAAAGACTTTAGAACAAACACCTTCCTGGGCAACATGGTGTTTGACGTTGACCTGCCGCCTTACATCAGAGATGTCGCAGTCAAGTGTGGCGAAACTATTGGAAGAGGCAGTAAGGCTTGGCTTCTAGCGTTGGACGCAATGATTGATGTCGGAGAAGATAAGATTGCTGATGACGAATTCGTCAAGGCGGAGTTCGAGAAGCTTGAATCATCTTTTAATGCGGTGAAAAAGGTTAAGAGTGAAGGAACCAAGAAGAGGGACTTTTTGAGCTGGAACAAGAGGCTAGAAGAAGCCTTTCAAAACTACAAGAATCAAGAAGCGTATGGCAATATCAAGAGAATAATTGAAGAAAGCGTGGAAAGAAATGATCATAACATATTGTTCCATGAAGCCAATGCCTGTCCGGAATTCTGGGAGCAGACTAGACTCGTTGCTGGAATCAATTTGGCATTACCGTTGCTCAGGTGTGCCCAGAGCGTTATCGACTCCGACTAAGGAGGGCGAAGAATGTGAGAGTAGGGATAATCGGTGGCTCAGGTTATGTTGGCGGAGAACTTCTACGTATACTACTTTTCCATCCGCAAGTAGAAGTCACGATGGTTACTTCCCGCCAATACGCTGGTGGATTCGTTTTTGGAGTTCACCCTAACCTTCGAGGAGCCACGCAGCTAAAGTTCCTTCCCATGAATCTTTCTAATCTCGCCAAGAATTGCGACCTTGTGTTCACGGCGACGCCCCACGGTAGCTCTGTAAATCTTGTTCCCAAGCTGCTCGAAATGGGGCTAAAGGTTATTGATATGAGCGCGGATTTCCGCTTGAAAAACCCTGATGACTACGTCGAATGGTATGGATGGAAGCACGCTCACCCAGAATTGTTGAAAGAAGCCGTATACGGTTTGACAGAACTTCATCGTGAGGAAATAAAGAACGCCCGCCTAATAGCCTGTCCAGGATGCATGGCCATCGCGGCCATCCTCGGCTTAGCCCCAATGGTGAAAGCTGAGGTCATAGAAAAAGATAGAATCGTTGTTGACGCGAAAATCGGTTCTTCAGGCGCAGGCAGCGCCCCTTCGCTTGCATCCCATCACCCAGAAAGATTCGGAGGGGTGCGACCCTACAAACCAGTTGGTCACAGGCACACCGCAGAAATCGAGCAGGAACTCAATCTTCTCACGAACGAGCCCGTAACAGTATCGTTCTCCACTCATGCGGTTAACATGGTTCGAGGCATACTATCAACGATTCATGTTTTCCTCACAAAATCCTTGACAGACAAAGACGTTTGGAAAATCTATCGTTCATTCTACCAAGGAGAACCCTTCGTACGCCTTGTGAAATACAAGAAGGGCCTTCATCGCCTGCCAGACCCCAAAGTCGTGATGGGAACAAATTTCTGTGACGTCGGCTTCGAATTCGACCCTCACACAAACCGACTCGTCATATTGTCTGCAATCGACAACATCATGAAAGGAGCAGCCGGCCAAGGAGTCCAATGCCTAAACGTCGTTCTCGGCGTCGACGAAAAAACCGGACTGGAAAGCACGGGTTTCCATCCGATGTGATTACGATGCTAATTGTGGTGAAGATTGGCGGAAGCATACTAGAAGAGGAAACCTCCCTAGACATTGTTTCCGACATAAAGAATCTTCTTTCCAAGAACAGAATCATTCTTGTTCACGGGGGAGGAAAAGAAGTCACGGAAATCGCCTCCAAACTGGGTAAAGAACAGAAATTCGTAGTTTCACCAGAGGGTTTTAGCAGTCGATACACGGACAGGGAAACCGTTGAAATATTTACGATGGTGATGGCGGGAAAAATCAATAAGCAAATAGTTTCAGCTCTCCAGAGTCAAGGCATACCCGTCGTCGGCCTTTCTGGTTTAGACGGTCTCCTTGTGCGGGCGAAACGGAAGAAGAGACTTGTCGTTGTAGATGAGAGGAGAAGAAAAAGGGTTATTGATGGAGGATACACTGGAAAAATAAGCAAAATCAACGCTCCTTTGCTGAAACTTCTCCTAGAAAACGGTTATGTGCCAGTCATAGCGCCAGTTGCCACAGGCGAAGAATTTGAACCTCTCAACGTGGATGGAGATCGGACTGCGGCTTACATTGCTGGAGCCCTCAACGCAGATCGGCTTATACTCCTTACAGATGTGAAAGGGCTGATCCTAAACGGCAAGTTGGTACCCAAATTGAGGGTTTCTGAGGTAAAAGAGACTCTTCCTAAGATTGGACGAGGCATGATTACTAAAGTCTATGCAGCCATGGAAGCCCTCAACCAAGGCGTCGGTGAGGTCATAATTTCTTCTGGGCTTGAGAAGTTGCCCATTTCCTCTTCGTTAGGACATGAGTTTGGTACAGTGATAAGCCGTGAATGAACAAGAAATTATGAATGTTGAAGAAAGACTGATGGCGAACGTTTACGCCAAAAGACCAATCGTTGTCACTAGGGGCAAAGGAGCCTTAGTCTGGGACATAAACGGAAAGGAATACATAGACTGCACCGGCAGCTACGGAGTCTGCATCGTCGGCCACTCTCACCCAAAGGTTGTGGAGGCGGTGAGGAGGCAGGCGGAAACGCTCATTTCCTGCCACGCATCCTTCTACAACGACATCAGATCCGAACTTTTGCAAAAGATTATTCAAATAGCTCCGAAAGGTCTCAACAAAGTTTTTCTCTCAAACAGCGGAGCCGAGTCTGTTGAGTGCGCCATTAAATTAGCCCGCAAATTTTCCGGCAAGCCTGAGATAATTGCCATGATGGGGGCTTTTCATGGGAAAACCATGGGTGCCTTGTCTGCGACTTGGGATAAGAAGTATCGTGAACCCTTCAAGCCCTTGGTTCCCGGGTTTAAGCATGTTCCTCCGGATAGTCTCGAAAAGGTGAGGGAAGCTATCACGGAGAAGACCGCCGCCGTCCTCGTGGAACCGATTAGGGGAGAGGGCGGAATCAGAGTTCCTCCGGATGGTTTTCTTCCGGGGCTGAGGGAAATTTGCGATGAGAAAGGGGTTCTTTTAATCTTCGACGAGGTTCAAACAGGTTTCGGTCGCACTGGAAAGATTTTTGCTTGTGAACACTGGGGTGTCGTGCCTGACATTCTTTGCCTCGCAAAATCTGTGGCAGGAGGTCTTCCTTTGGGTATAACCATTGCAAAGGAGGATGTGATGTCGTCTTTTAGGGTTGGGGAACACACGACCACCTTCAGTGGGAATCCGCTTGTCTGCGCGGCTGCTTGTGCTGCGATAGATGTTTTGGTTGAGGAGGGGCTTCCGGGGAGGGCGGCGACGTTGGGGAGGTACTTTAAGGATAAATTGGAGATTCTCCGGGCTAAGCATAAGATTGTGAGGGAGGTTCGGGGGCTTGGTCTTATGCTTGGAGTGGAAATGCGATTCGACGTTTTGAACATTATTTTGAAATCTATGGATAGGGGAGTCTTGGTTCTTGATGCGGGTAGAAATGTTCTGCGGTTTTTACCGCCCTTGGTCATTGAAAGGGAGCACATTGACAGAGTGATCGGCACTCTTGACACGATTATGGAGGAAGAGGAAAATGAGCGACTACGCGGTTAGCCTCCTAACTAGGATGCTGGAAGTTTATAGTCCATCTGGAAAGGAGGAAGAAATTTCTAACTTCCTCGCCAGGGAAATGGAGAGCCTTGGTTTTCGCGTACGGAAAGATGAAGTTGGAAATGTGATTGGGGAAATTGGGCAGGGAGAGCCTGTTGTTCTGTTGTGTGGGCATATGGACACGGTTGAGGGTTATATTCCTGTGCGGGTTGAGGGTAAGAAGTTGTATGGTAGGGGGGCTGTTGATGCGAAGGCTTCTCTTGCGGCGATGATCGTTGCTGCTTCAAGTTTTGTCGAGAAGGGTTTTCCGGGTAAAATTGTGGTTGTGGGTGTGGTTGATGAGGAGGGGTCGGGTAGGGGGATTAAGCATCTTGTCAAGGGTGGGATTTCTCCTGATTATGCTATATTTGGGGAGCCTAGTGGTGTTGGGAAGATAATTTTTGGGTATAAGGGGATTCTGAATTTGAAGATTACTTGTGAGATTCCGACTGGGCATTCTGCTTCTCCTTGGCTTTTTGATAATGCTATTGAGAAGGCTATGGAGCTTTGGAGGCAGGTTCGGAGGCTTCATTTGCCTGAGGAGAAGTTGAGGAGTCGCTTTTACTCGATTACTTCGTGTCTTATGAAGATGGAGGGGGGCAACACGTCGTCTTCTGTGGTTCCCTCAAAATGTGATATTTATGTTCAGCTTCGAATTCCGCCTCAGCTTACTCCGCAAAGAGTGTTTAACGAGGTGAAGAAGAGAATTAAGCGGTTTGGGGCTACTAATCCGAAGGTTTCTGTGAGGGTGGAGGTTGAGGGTTCGGATTATGCTTTTGAGGCGGATAGGAGGTCGCTTATTGTGAGGGCTTTGTCTTGGGCTATTAGGAAGACGACGCTTAACTATGCTTCCCTTAAAAGGAAGACGGGAACCGGAGACATGAATGTTCTTGGTAATGCTTTGAAGATACCTGTGGTGACGTATGGGCCTGGCAACTCCCGCCTAGACCATACCCCCAACGAACATATCGACCTTCAAGAATATTTAGCCAGCATTCAAGTGTATCGAAGGGCTCTGATGAAGTTGCCTGAACTACTGGAAAAACGGGGAGCAAGGAATTTAGAGGTCAAGTGAAGTTTTTATTGACAATGGCGTAATTGGGTCTCTCTGTAGATAGACTACCCCTATTTTTCTTTATATAGATGAAATGTTGGCGGATTGGATTGCGGGCAAAATGGGGTTCCTTAATAATTATTATGGTACATATATTTTATTCAACGCTCAATAATTCGATGTTTATTATTACATTCTTTCCTGCCAGTGGATGGTTGAAATCTATCCTCAACATTTCTTTTCCAACTTTAACTATGGTTGCTGAAAAAATTCTTCCTTCCGGTGATTTCAACAACAAAGTAGCTCCGACTTTTGCCTCCTTGTCTAATGTTATAGCATGTCTTGGTATGTCCTTAACTAAATCTTCTCTCCTTAAACCAAATGCGTCTTCAGGTTTTAATTTGATGCTCTTCTTTTCTCCAGTTTTCATACCTTTCACTGTATTCTCTATTTTTGGTAACATTCTTCCTTCTCCAGCAATGAACTCTATGGGTTTATCTCTCTCTGTCTTATCGAAAACTGTTCCGTCTTCCAACTTTCCTTCGAGTAAAATTTTCACTCTACTACCTTCTTTAGCAACAACCATATTCTCGCCTCTCTAGATACACAAACACAAAAGAAATAGGTCTAAAAAAGACCCTATCCCTTTTATATTTATAAGAAAGCGTTAGGGTATAATCGCATTTAAATTTTCTCAAAATTCTTGAGATTTTTGTTCCTTGCGCGCGCAAGATTCAAGGCGACGCAGCCTTTCCCTTCCAAATCAAAGAAGACGTGAAAGACACAATAAAAGACGACAAGCTAATTATAGAGAAACTGAAAGAATCATATTAAAGATGAAAGAAGCGGAGAAGAAGATATGAAGGTTGCTTTCCAAGGTGAAATAGGCGCATACAGTGAAAGTGCCGTTTATTCTTTTTTCGGTCCTTCAGTTGAAGTGAAGCCCTGCAAAAACCTATCCGAAGTTTTTGAAAGCGTAAAAAAGGGAGAAACCCCGTACGGTGTGGTTCCCATAGAAAACTCCATAGAAGGAAGCGTAAACCAAACCTACGACCTATTCCTAGAATACGACCTCAAAGTATGCGGCGAAATAGCTCTCAAAATCGCCCACTGCCTCATAGCCCACCCCGGAACCAACATAAACTCAATAAAAACGGTTTACTCCCACCCACAAGCCCTAGCCCAATGCAGAAAATTCTTGGAAAAACTAGGATGCAGACTCCTTTCAACCTTCGACACCGCAGGCAGCGTAAAAATGATAAAAGAAGAAGGGTTGAAAGACGCAGGCGCCATCGCCAGCCAAAGAGCCGCAGAAATATATGATATGAAAGTCCTCGCCAAAGAAATAGGAGACACCCAAAACAACTACACCAGATTCTTCGTCCTGTCAAAACAAGACTCGTCCCCCTCAGGCGAAGACAAAACCTCCATAATTTTCTCAGTCAAATCCATTCCAGGAGCACTATATCATACTCTTGAAGAATTCGCTGTTAGGGACATAAACTTGACAAAAATTGAATCAAGACCCACCAAACGAACGCCCTGGGAATACAACTTCTACCTAGATTTCGAAGGCCACAGAAACGAAGAAAAATGTCAAGAAGCACTAGAAAGCATCAAAGACAAGACAGTTTTCGTAAAGATTCTCGGCTCATACAAAGCGGCCGTCGAAGAATCTAGGTTTAACTTTTAACAGCCTCCAACAGCCTGTGCATAACCTCATACGACTTCGCGTAGTCAGGATTTACCTCCCTCAACCTCCTTTTCACAAGCTCCATCTTGTCAGCAAAGGCTGACCTATCCCTTCGCCTCACCACATCAAGCCATTCCCTAGATTTCTCCAAAAACAAACCCTCAATCTTCTCTATTTCCGGCAACATCATTTGAAGGCTCGCATAGAACTCAGTTTCCTCAGAGGCAACGGCTTCCGCCAACATCAACAACATCTTGTAACTGGCACCCGCAACCCTTTTCGTTTCGAGAAAGTTACCGTAGTCCAGTAAAGCATCGCAAACAACCAAACCAAGAAAATGAGGAAGCCCCAAAACCACCGACATTAGTTCATCATGCCTTCTAGGAGACATAATAAACACGTTTGCTCTCCTCTCCTCCAACCAACTTTTAAAATTCTCAGCGAACACTTCCTCCTTCTCGTCCGTCGGCGTAAGAATGAAATTCTGGTCTTTGATGCTTTTCACGCCCGGACCAAACACTGGATGCGTTCCCAACGTTACGCCAGCCTTAATATACTCATGCATTATCTTGACAGGAATCTCCTTGATCGAGCAAACGTCCATAACAACCTGGTCTGGTCGCACGTGAGAATGAATCTCCTTTACGACCTCTTCAAAGTTCTCTATAGGCACGCATATCAAAACTCTGTCAGCCTTTTTAACAGCGCCTACGTTACTAGCAATTTCAACCCCGAATTCATCTCTTAACTTCAATAACTTTCCCTCGCTCCTGCTCGAGACTACTACGGAATCACCCTCCTCCAAGAAGAATCTCGTGAACCACCGGCCCATCTTTCCCGCGCCTATAATCGCCACTTTCATTTCAGCGCCTCACAAACCTTCTTCAATCCTAACTCAATCTCCTCTTCCGGCACAGTTAAAGCTATTCTAAAATGTTCCCGGTAATCTCCAAAAGCAGTGCCAGGAGCTATGGCCACTCCCTCATCAAGCAAGTCCAAAGCGAACCTTTCAGAATCCAAGCCGTCATATCTGGGAAAAACATAGAAAGGAGCGTCGAGTCTAGAAAATTTCATCTTCGTTTCCGAAAGAATGCTACACGCCAAATCCGCTCTTCGCCGGTAATCCTCCCTAATTTTATTCGCAATCTCTTCTTTCAACTCCAACGCCTTTAAAGCCGCCTGCTGGATAAAAACCGGGACATTTGTCAGAGTTATCTGGTTCAGTTTCACCATTTTTTCAGCTAACTCCTTTTCCACGACAACGTAACCAACTCTCCAACCCGTCATTGCAAAGGTTTTGGAAAAGCTTTTGACAAGTATGTGACGGTCGTCAAAATCCAAAATGCTCTTTGTTTCAACGAAACTTATGTCAGAATACACTTCATCAGACAAAATTGTAATTCCTTTATCATTCGCAATCTGAACGATTTCAGCGAGCACTTTTTCATCAATGACTTTGCTGGTGGGATTGTTGGGATTGTTCAATATCAGCAACCGTGTTCTTCGGTCAACTAAACCTTCTAATTTTTCAACGTCAATCTTCCAGTTTGAATCAACTTCCGTCCTCAAAAATCTCGTTTCTACTCCAAGGCTCTTTGCAGTTAATCCATAAGCAGTCCAGTAAGGAGTCGGAATAACAACATTGTCTCCCCTTTTCAGCAGCAAATACATCACCGAAAAAATCGCCCACTTTGAACCAGCGGTGACTACCACGTTTTCCGCAGAAACCTTGTGGACATTTGCCAACTCCTCTCTGAGTTTTTTCTCGCCGGCAGAAGACGAGTATTTTGTCTTTCCCTGCTTCATGGCTTCGAAGGCTGCTTCAATTATTTCATTTGGCGTCGGCTGGTCAGGGTCCCCTAGATTAAACTTTATTATCTTCTTTCCTTGGCTCTCAAGTCTCATTATTTTTTCGCTTATCTCGTACAGCATTTTCCCTACCCTTTGATACGAACTAAGACAATTGGGGTTTTAACTTTTATTAAGAACTTCCATGCGACCCTTTGGTGGTCTCTTTTAGTCTATGTGCATTTTCCTTGATTTTTGTGGATAATGTTGACGAATGCGCTGCCTATATCCTTCGATGCACCCCCGCTTTATTTGCTTTGCCAATCGAGCGATCTCCGGCAATGTTTCTTCAGGTTTCTTTAGATTTTTCTCATAAATCTCCGCATAAGCACTTCCAGCTACGGCGCCGTCTGCTCCAGCTGAAACCACAGCTGCTGCGTGTTCTCTCTTCGAGATACCGAAGCCGGCCAACACGGGTACATCCGTATGTCTTCTAACCCTGCTGACCAGCTTTAGGGTGGAATCCGTCAAATTTTCCCTTGCCCCAGTCACTCCTTCAACGCCCATGACGTAAAGAAAACCGGAGGCAATGTCGGCGATTTTCTTTAACCTGTCTTCAGTCGTTGTTGGAGCTACTTGGAGTATTACGTGCACGCCCCATTTCTTTCCTTCATCTAGAAGGACGCCTGCTTCTTCAACCGGGAGGTCGGGAACGATTATTGCCTGAGCACCTGCCTTTTTTATCTCACTCAAGAAAGTGCCGATTCCAGCAACATAGGGAATGTTGTAGTAGGTCGTTACTACTAACGGGATTTCCAAGCCGCTCCTTCTCAACTTTTTTATCCCTTGAATGCACTTAGCTGGGGTCATGCATTTTTTCAGGGCCCTTTCACAGGCCGCTTGAAAAGTTGGCCCATCCGCAGTTGGATCTGAGAATGGGATTCCAAACTCTATAAGATCTGCACCGTTTTCAACCAGGTTTTTGATCAGTTTCAGGGAAAACTCCTCGCTTGGGTCCCCGTAATAAACGTGGGGCATATGTGCACCCTCTCTTTGCTCTTTCAACTCCCGGAATTTTTCCTCAAGATTCATAAAAATACTTCGTGATGACTTCAAGATCCTTGTCACCTCTTCCGGAGTAGTTTAAAACGATGACCTCGTCTTTGTCGAATTCTTCCTTGTGATTCAACACGTAGGCTATGACGTGCGCGGTTTCAAGCGCAGGTATCAATCCTTCCGTCCTACACACGACTTTCACGGCTTCAAAGACTTCTTTGTCGAAAGCATAGCAGGCCTTCACTCTCCCGGTTTCGCACAAATAGGACGTTTCGGGACCTCTCCCAGGATAGTTCAAACCAGCGGCTCTAGTCTTAGAAGGTTTTATTTGTCCATGTTCATCCTGCAGAACTTGCATCAAGGCACCGTGGAGAATCCCAGGCTTGCCTAATTGAAAGGCAGCAGCGCTGTTATCGGCGCCTAAGCTTTCTCCTCCCCCCTCAACAAAGTAAAGTCTGATGTCCTTGTTGTCGATGAAAGGTTTGAATGCTCCCAAAGCGTTGCTTCCCCCGCTGCCACAGGCTAATATCGCATCAGGTAGCCTGCCTTCTTTTTCGAGTATCTGCTCTTTGATTTCCGTACCGATTACGCTCTGAAAAGTTGCGACAATCTCTGGAAATGGATGGGGCCCCACCGTTGATCCCATGAGATAATAGGTGGTTCGCGAACAGGCTGTCCACTCTCTCAAAGTATCAGAAACTGCGTCCTTTAGGACCCCTGTCCCGGACTTAACAGGAGTTATTTTTGCTCCAAGCAATTTCATCCTTTTCACGTTGCTTGCTTGCCTCTTCATGTCTTTCACCCCCATGAAAACCTCTGTTTCTAACCCACAGACGTTGCCAGCCATCACAGCAGCGAGTCCGTGCTGCCCCGCGGCAGTTTCTGTGATCAAACGAGACTTTCCCATCTTCTTCGCCAAGAGAGCTTGCCCTAAAGCGTTGTTGAGTTTGTGCGAGCCCCCGCAAAGCAGGTCTTCCCTTTTCAGGTAAACTTTGCATCCGACAAGCTTGCTGAAATTCTTCGCGTAATAAAGCGGAGTTGGTCTTCCCCCGTAGTCCCTTAGTAAACCTTTAAACTCCTCTTGAAATTCTGGAGTCGGATAGTACCTGTAAAAAGCTTCCTCCAACTCTATGAGAACGGGCATCAAAATTTCATTCACGTACTGCCCGCCATACTTTCCGAATCTTCCTTTTTTCAACGCTAACACTCCTTCACACCTTATTGCTGTCAACTGAACATCGGCTTAATAGTCCTGTATCGCAATCTCCTTTGCATTTTTTATGAAAGCTAAAACCTTCTCAGGATCTTTAACGCCTGGCCGTAATTCAACACCGCTAGCGACATCAACGGCGTAAGGTTGAACAGTAAGGATGGCTTCTTTAACGTTTTCAGACTTCAACCCTCCTGCGAGAATTAACGGCGTGGGTGCGATAATCTGTTTAATTTGCTTACTTAGCTCCCAGTCATGAACCATGCCGGTTCCACCATATTGTCCATGGGTAAAGGAGTCTAGGAGGATGGCGTCAAAAGCTTTCGAATACTCCCTCGCTCTCTCAGCGGTATCACCTGTTTTCACGTAAACAGTTTTTATCAAACGCACGTCACTTATCTTCTTGCGAATAACTGAAGCATCACATGGTTTTTCTCCATGAATTTGGATGGCTGTGGGTCTTAACCTCTCATAAATTTTGACAAGCGAATCGATGCTATCAGGAACCGTAACTACCACGCTGTCAACAAAGACTGGTACCTGCTTCACTAATCTCTCAGCCCTCTCTAACGTCAGATTTCTTGGTGATGAAGGAACACCTACGAGGAAACCAACAGCGTCCGCTCCGGCAGCCACGGCGACAGCTAAATCTTCTTCTCGGGTTATTCCACAGATTTTTACCCTGACCCTTCTCATAGAGCCGTCACAACCTCCTTAACCTTTTTTTCGATGTTATCAGCCATCATGATTGCTGAGCCAATCAAGAAGGCATGGGCACCACATTCGTGGAGAAAACGAAGATCGGCAGGCGTTTTGATTCCGCTTTCACTCACAACAATTTTTCCGTGGGCATCATTTTTTTCTAAAATTCTTTTCGTTACTTCGAGATCTACTCTTAATGTTGCAAGGTCTCGATTATTAATCCCGATCAGATCGGCATTAGTATTGATAGCAGACCGGAACTCGTCCTCGTTATGGGTTTCTAACAAAACTTCAAGATTTTTTGACTGTGCTTGCGCAATCATTTCGTGAACGTCATATTCAGAGTATCTTCTCTCAAAAAGGGCTTCTATCAGAAGAACAGCGTTGGCACCGATTCTAGAAGCAGTTTCCAATTGTACAGGGCTGATGATTATGTCCTTCATAAGAATTGGAAGTTTTACCGCCTTCCGAACTTTGGTGAGGAAAATCAGAGAACCTCCGAAGTGTTTCGGCTCTGTCAGAACCGATATTCCCACGGCTCCACCATCTTCCATGGCTACCGCGATGTCTTCTACATTAACATTTTTTCTAATGATGCCCAAAGAGGGAGAGGCAGCTTTAATCTCAGCGATGATTGGAGTATGTTCGCTTTCGAGGATTGCCCTTTTCAAGCTAACAAATGGAGTTGAGACCCGTGTTGCAGCTTCATAATAACCTTTGTTGATATTTTCCTTCGCGTCCTGCGCCAGTACATCAAGAAAATCAACCATACTTCAATTCCAGCTCCTCAAGCTTTGACATGTCTCCGTTACAGGTTTTGACCAGCGTCCTCAGTTTTTTGTAGGCGGCACCGCTATCAATCGATTCAAAGGCCAGTTCCATCCCATAACCAAAGTCTTCGGCTTTTCCCCCCACAATAATGCCTGCAACCCCGTTGACTAGCACTATCTCTCTTTTTGGATCATTAGGTTCGCAACACCCGTTCAAAATTTTAAAGGTGATTTCAGCGCTTTCCTCTGGCGTAGTTCCTTTTATTTCCTCTGGCCTAGCTGGCTTAACGCCGAAATCCTTCGGAACCGTTTCTAACATCGTAACCTTGCCTTCCCTTAACCACGCGATAGCTGTTTTGCCAATAGTGGAAATTTCGTCTAGCCCATCTAAACCATGGACTACCATCGCTTCCTCACAGCCAAGGTTCTTTAAGACGTGGGCTAATGGCTCTATCAACGCGCGATCGTAGACGCCGAGTAATTGAGCGTTAGCGTTTGCTGGATTCGTTAGAGGTCCAAGAACGTTGAAGATAGTTCTGATACCTATCTCCCTCCTCGGGCCAATAGCGTACTTCATAGCTGGATGGAAGGCTGGGGCGAACATGAACCCTATACCAATCTTCTCGATGGCTGTTTCAACAGCCTTAGGTTCCATGTTAAGGTTAAGGCCAAGCCTCTCCAAGACATCGGCACTGCCACTCTTGCTCGTAACCGATCGGTTTCCATGCTTGGCTACAGGCACCTCGACACCAGCAACAACGAAAGTTGCCGTGGTGCTAATGTTGAACGTCTTTATTCGATCGCCACCTGTTCCGCAAGTGTCAACAAGCCGTCCATCCACGTTGGGATAAATTCGGTGACAAAATTCTTTCATAACCTCTGTGAAGGCTGTGATTTCGTTAACTGTCTCCCCTTTTAACCTCAACGCCGTCAAAAATGCAGCAATCTGGGCACTCGTCGCGTTGCCAGACATGATTTCCTTCATTATTCCTTGCGATTCTTCGTAAGTTAGGTCCATCCCATCAACAAGTTTTCGTGTACCTTCTTTGATCACGTCCTTCACCTACCTTCGAGGAAATTCTTTAGGACCAGTTTTCCATCTTCGCTCAGTATCGATTCTGGGTGAAACTGAATTCCTTCGATAGGATAAGTAACGTGACGAACACCCATAATTTCTCCATCATCAAGCGATTGGACGGTTATTCTAAGGCATGAAGAAATGGACCTTTTATCTCCAACAAGCGAGTGATAACGGGTCGCCCGAAAAGGGTTTTTCACACCCTTAAAGACGCCTTCACCGTCATGTTTTATTAAGCTAGTTTTTCCATGCATCAGCCTCTTTGCACGTACAATTCTTCCGCCGAATGTGGAAATTATCCCCTGATGGCCAAGACAAACCCCTAATGTAGGAATCTTACAACTCATGTGTTGCAAGATTGCGGAACACACTCCGAAATATCGTGCTTCTTCTGGTGTGCCGGGGCCTGGAGAAATAACGATTCTATCAGGTTTAATTTCCATCGCCTGTGTCAAAGTTAACTGGTCATTTCTGTAGACAGTGGTTTCTCCTCTGAGTTCCCCTAGGTATTGAACCAGATTATAAACAAAGGAATCATAATTGTCGATAACCAAGACTCTCACAATGATTCATCTCCAGAAGCTTCAAGGGCTTTCATCAGGGCCTCTGCTTTATGATCAGTCTCAAACCACTCCCTTTCCGGGACGGAATCTGCTACGATGCCAGCCCCGACTTGAATGTAGGCTTTATCCTTATCGGCGACAAGGGTTCTAATGGTGATGGCGAAATCTGCGTTATCGTTGTAGGAGAAGTAGCCCACAGCCCCTGCATAAGGCCCTCTTCTGGTCGGTTCAAGTTCTTCAATGATTTCCATCGCTCTGACTTTGGGTGCTCCTGAAACCGTGCCGGCTGGAAAAAGTGCTCTTAACGCCTCGTAGCAATCGTACTCACTCCTAAGTTTGCCAACCACCCTAGAAACAATGTGTTGCACGTGACTGTAGCGATGAACCCTCATGAATTCCGGGACGCGAACGCTTCCAAACTTAGAAACTCTTCCAACATCGTTTCTGGCTAAATCCACGAGCATTACGTGTTCCGCGCGTTCCTTGGGATCTGACAGCAACTCCTTTGCTAATGCTCTGTTTTCGCTGGTATTTTTGGAACAAGGTCTTGTACCAGCTATTGGAAAAGTTTCAATAACTCTGTTGTCAACCCTTACGAGCATTTCGGGGCTAGATCCAATGATTTTTCGATCACCCGCTTTTAGGAAATACATGTATGGGGACGGATTTATCCTTCGAAGAGATTGATAAAAGTGTATTAAGTCGCCCTTGAGGCTAAAATCGTAGCGTTTGGAAAGGACCACTTGAAAGATATCTCCAGAAGCCATGTATTCTTTAGCCTTTTCTACAGCTTTTTCAAAGTATTCTTTCGTAACGTTGACTTTTGGTTGTGTATAAGACAAAGTTTTGGAGTCATCTGGTTTCTTTTTCATTAAATCTTTTACTTCAGCAAGACGATCTTCGTTTAGATAGTAATAAAACGCTTGGCCACTTTCGTGGTCAAATATAATGCCGTCATCATAAATTCCCATTTCAATATCGGGAAAGCTTAAGTCGTCAAGAGTTATCTTGGGAAGCCTTTCCCAGTAGCGAATTGTATCATAAGAAACGTATCCAACAGCCCCACCGACAAATCTAAACCCTTTATAAGAAAAAGAAACTAACTGGTCTCCAACGATTTTCTTAACTACGTGCAATGGGTCAGCAACTTTGTCCCTCGTTTCTTCACCTGTCTCTTCATTATGGACCGTAACTTCTCCATTCTTTATTCGAATGGTTAACCGAGGGTCAAATCCTACGAACGAATACTGTGCTAGCTTCTTTGGGCCTTCAACAGACTCAAGAATATAAGTATTCTCGTAGCGTTTGTAGAATTTCGAGAAAATTTCGAGGGGCAAGCATTTAAACGGAAGCTTTCTAAATCTCAGCTGGTAAACATCACGTTGAGTCTCTGTAGCCGATGGCTCATAGCCAAACACTATACCCCATTTGCGACATCTCCGTGTAAAAGTCTGTACCTTAGCGTCTTATTTAAGGCTTTTGCGTACAACTTTATACGTTTACACTTCCTCACAGAATGGAATCGCTGAACCCTTAAAGGATTAACTTGAGCAGTTTTCGGTTGTTTCTGCTTCTTGGGCGTGTATACCCATTGCGATTATTTCTCGGTAGACAGCCTTAACTTCCCGTTGGTTAAGTCCCAGTTCAGATGCCCTTTTCATGACATTCGCGTAAAGTTCATCTTCCCTTTCATAGTCCCTAACCGGAATTCCGTGTTCTCGTTTCGTCTTTCCAATGCTTCTGCAGACTTCCACCCTTTCCTTTAGAAAACGCAGAATCTGCTCGTCAATTTCATCAATCTTTCTTCTCAACGACAAGATTCTTTCCAAGCTACTTATGCCCTCCGCAAAACTTTTGGTATAAAACCCGCCCTAAGCATGTGGTCAGCCAAAACAATCGCAACAGCAGATTCGGTAACTGGAACCGCTTTAGGCACGACGCATGGGTCGTGTCTACCCTTAACCTTAATGGTTGTCTCCTCCATTTTCGATAGGTCAACCGTTTTCTGCTCCTTCGAAATAGAAGGCGTCGGTTTTATGGCTGCCCTAACCACAATCGGCATTCCAGATGAGAGCCCGCCCAAAACGCCGCCAGCGTTGTTTGTCAAGGTCACAATTTTTCCGCCGCGTATCGCGTATGGGTCATTGTTTTCGGAACCCCGTAGTCGAGCAGCCTTGAACCCGGCGCCAAACTCGACTCCTTTAACCGCTGGAACGTCGAACAACATCTTAGCCACATCAGCATCCAAGGAGTCGAAAAGTGGTTCACCGACTCCGGCTGGAACGTTCAAGGCGGTGCACTCAACAACGCCGCCTACGCTGTCACCTTCACTCTTTGCTTTCAATATTGCTTCCTCCATTTCCTCTGCTTTCTCCATATTGGGGCATCTAACCGAAGTTTTGTACGTGTTTCTGCGAATTTCTTTGATGGTGAGACTTTTGCGAAGTTTCACGTTACCTATCTCGATCGTATACGCCAGAACCTCGACTCTGAAGAGGCCTAAAAGTTTCTTGGCGATAGCGCCGGCCATGATAAAGGCTACAGTGATTCTGCCTGAGAATCTTCCTCCACCACGGTAGTCGTTGAAGCTTCCGTATTTGATTCGAGCGGGGTAATCAGCGTGTCCCGGTCTAGGCGTATCCTTTATCGGGTCGTATTCGCCGGGAATAACGTCTTTGTTCCACACTAGGGTGCAGATG
>JREQ01004303.1_pt1 | contig 31838 bp, 29 predicted proteins | sample 210151 | NCBI WGS metagenome assembly JREQ01 (sample SAMN03019617, study PRJNA260268) | marine sediment metagenome | biome: Marine; feature: Sediment; material: Clay; isolation source: clay from marine sediments 31 meters below sea floor depth collected from... | place: New Zealand: Canterbury... | reverse complement strand
CACTCACCCAAAGGAGCTTTCAGTCGACTAAGAGACGCGGCCCACGAATACAAGGTCAACAAGTTGCGCATCTCGGGAGCAGAGCCAACTTTGGGCAAGAATCATCTTCTCAGTTTGTTGGAATACGTGGAGGAGTCCGAGTTTGCCCTCTTCATTTTAGAGACTAACGGAATCCTTTTTGGCGTTGACAAGGACTACGTCAGAAAGATTTCTAAGTTCACCAAGCCGCACGTAAGAGTTTCCTTGAAAGCGGGAACTCCTGAAGATTTCACAAAGAAAACGGGCGCCAAACCAGAGGCCTTCGAGATTCCCTTTCAAGCCATCAAAAACCTGTTAGATTACAGTGTGAGCTTTCACGTCGCTTCCATGAGCGCAGACCCCCGCATAGTGACCCCTGAGGAGCGAACAAATTTGATACAAAAACTGGCTGAGATTGACCCGCACTTACTGTTAAACCTCGAAGAAGAAGTGATGGATGGCTACGACACAACGCTCGCTAGGTTAAAGTTTGCGGGGCTAGACGTGAAATGGCCCTTAAAGCAAGTTTACACACCAATCAAGGAGCTGCTAAAGAAGAGGCAATCGTAACTCTAGGCCTCCTAGTTCCCTGCCCGCGTAGTAGCATAATTCGCCTAGAACGTGTTTAAGCAGTTTAAGCTAAGTTTTGTTAAACCTCAATGTAACAAATTTTCCGCATGAGTTTTCAGTTACAACGAAGTTGTTCAACACGCATAATAGCGAAAGTAAGTAATGGAATGCCGTGGAACACAAAATGTCCCTGATGATGAAGCTTGCAACAGAAGACATCGACACTCCTGAAAAACGCGAAAAATACACAGTCAGCGTTATAGGGTGCGGACAGACGGGCTTACCAACACTCTGCCTTTTTGCCGAAGCAAGCTTCAAGGTTATCGGCGTCGACCCAGATCAACACATCGTCAACCTAGTGAAACAGGGTAGGTCTCCCTTTACCGAGCCTCGACTCAACGCGCTCATCAAGAAGTACTTAAGGGATAGACATCTCACGGTTACAACCGACGCTAGGAATGCCGCCTCAGCAAGCGACGTCATCATATTTATGGTTCCGGTACCTGTTGACCGAAGGAAAAAGCCTGACTATTCGTATGTTGAAAAGGCATGTAGAGAGGTGGGCATGGGCCTGCGTTCCGGGTCTCTAATCATTTTTCAAAGCACGGTGGGCCTAGGAGTAACTGAAACCTTGGTTAAGGAGACGCTTGAGAACGCATCCGGCTTAAGGGCTGGAATAGACTTTGGTCTAGCCTATTGTCCGATTCGCTCCACTTCAGGACAAACCTTGGAGGATACAGCCGCCTACACGAGAGTTGTCGGCGCGATAAACCAGCAAAGCTTGAGGGTTGCCTGCCTCGTTTTAGGCACAATCACAAGGGGAGAAATAGTTAAGGTGAGAAACATCAGAACGGCAGAAGCCGCCGAGTTGTTCGAAAAGGTTTATCTCGATGTCAACTTCGCCTTGGCGAATGAGTTTGCCCGCTTTTGCGAAAAAACTGGAATAGACTTTTTTGAAGCACGGGACGCGGCTAACACGCAACCGCAGTGTTATCTACAGGTTCCTGGAATTGCCGGTGAACACATTCCTCGTGATCCTTATCTTCTTGCTGAAGAAGCTGAGGAAGTGAATGTAAAGCTTCGAATGTTAATGCTAGCAAGGAAAGTAAACGAGGAAATGCTGGATCACACGTTGCGTTTGGCAAGGGATGTTTTACGGTCATGCGGAAAAACGCTGAGGAGGGCTAAAATCTCCGTCTTAGGCGTTTCTTCCCGCCCAAACGTGAAGGAGCCGCATGATTCTCTGACAAAGAAGCTCGTGAGCATGTTGAGAAAAAGGGGTGCGTCAGTTCAAGTCTACGATCCCTTCTTCTCCCAAAAGGAGTTACTGAAAGTGGGGTACCCCGCTAAGCCTACATTAACAAAAACCATTGAAGGAGCGAATTGCATAATCATCACAGTAGGGCACGATCAATTTAGGCGGTTGAACTTAAGGAGAATGAAAGTTTTTGTTAAAAACCCTGCTGCAATTGTAGATATGGGGCACGTTATCGACCCAGACAAAGCAGAAAAAGAGGGATTCGTATATCGTGGGTTTGGTCGAGGCGTTCGGACCAGATGAAGAAAATGAATTAAAACGCTGAGAAACTACTAACTGGGAATAATGTATAAAGGCAGGAAATTCGACCAACTTTAACGGTAATGCTTAAGTCCCTTTGGTTATAGATGGCTGAGTCAAACAGATTAAGAAGGAATCCCTCAGAGTAGGATATGAAATTGAGGCGTGAACAATGACCATCTTACCAATTTCCACTTTAATATCGTTTGTTACAGCTTTTCTTATTGTTCCCCATTTCGAAGTTTACTTTATTGAAAATTTAGTTGCCAAAATAGATGAAATAGTTCTTGTCGCGGGTATTCTCTCGGTAACTTTCTTTTCGACTTTCTTTCTTACACAAAAATGGATCGAGTCGACAAAAGACGCAAAACTTCTTGGAAAGGACTTGAACAAATATGAAAAACCACTTGTTTCGGAGTCGGGAGGAATAGCTGTTGCCCTTGCCGTCTGTTTTTCGTTGCTGGTCTACATTTTTATGAAGACTTTCTATTGGAAAACAACAACGCACTTAGTTGAGGCCTTTGCCATTTCAGCCACCGTCTTGCTGGCTGGTTTTATAGGGTTTACCGATGATATTTTGGGATGGAGACGGGGATTAACTCAATTCCAAAAGGTTCTGCTGACGATTCCTATCGCGCTTCCTTTGATGGTAATAAATGCTGGCCATTCAGTTATGAGTATCCCCTTTGTTCCAGAAACAGTCGATTTCGGCCTAATTTATCCTTTGTTGCTGGTTCCGATAGGCATAATTGGAGCTACAAATGGATTTAACCTCCTTGCAGGCTATAACGGACTCGAGGCAGGCATGGGTCTAATAACCTTCACAACTTTTGGAATCACTGGCTTGATTGTTGAAAGATACTGGATTTCATTGATGGCCTTCATCGTTTCGGCAAGTTTGCTGGCGTTTCTATACTTTAATCGGTATCCCGCAAAGGTTTTTCCGGGAAATTCCTTCACCTATTCCGTTGGCTCTCTGATTGCTGCAATTGCCATTCTTGGGGACATGGAAAGACTTGCTGTGTGGCTTTTTTCCCTTTATTTCATCGAGGGCTTGTTGTATTTTAGAGCAAGGGTCATCGATAGGGCAGGGGATGTCCAAGCCTTTGGGAATCCTAACGAAGATGGTTCCCTAGAAATGCCCTATGAAAAAATCTACGACACAACGCACTTCGCCATTTGGTTCTTGAAAAAGGTGAAGAAGAGGGCTTACGAGAGGGATGTTGTACGGTTTCTCCTTTTTGTTCAATTTTTGGTTGCTCTTTCTGGAGTAGTGTTGCTAGTTATTATATAAAGTAAATTTGTTGGGGTTTCTTTTCTCATAAACAGGAGAAACGGAGAATTCAGGGGCTAACCTTTCTTTTCGATTTTCTCCTTAAGGTTGAAGGGTCTGCCCTCCGACAGTATTTTTTTGGGGATTTTTTTCCTCCATTTCCGTAAAAAGGGTAATTCATCTTTCTCTTCTCGTAGTTCGTCGGGTAACATTTCTGGAATTTCGTCTCGGATGGGATACCAACGCAAACACTTTGGACATATGATTACGCCTTCCACGATTTCCTCCTTTTCCTCAAAAACGTGTAACTCGAGGGGATAGTGCTTGTCGATTGGGCAAGCCAGAATGTCCATCAATTTCCTCTTGATGTTTAATCCCTCCCTTGTTGATCTATTGTTAAATTGGAGGGCTATAAAAGATTTGTCAGAAAGTTCCAGCTAAACAGCGTTTTGACTTCCTTCATCAGCCAATAGATGCTTCAATGCACGTGAAGTATCCTTTACATGAATATCTAGGACCACTTGATACCAGTTGGGTCCTGTTGTTCTCACAATTCGCCCAAACGACACTTCAAAGTCTATGTCCAACCTTCGCAATTTTTCGGATACTTTCGACTCGATTTTTTCGATGGGTTTTTCGCCTTTCTTGGCGTGTTCAAAGTCGTAGTAGTGTATCCATCCTGACCTTGGCTTGAGGGCTAGAGCAGCGTGATCAAGGTATTCGTATGCTTTTTCAGGCAGCGGCATGAGAACCCGGTCCGCAAAATTTCTCATCCTTTCTTTGATGATCTTTTTTGCGTCTTCCTGAATTGGAACGACTCGTTCTTTAACCTTGTTGAGCTTGATGTTTTCTTGCATATACTGAATGGCAATGGGATTGATGTCTATGGAATAGATTTTCTCGGCTTCTGAGTGCTTGGCGATGATTATGGAGTAACAGCCGACGCCGGCAAACATGTTGACGATCACCTCGCCTGGTTGAACCTGTTGAGCGATCCTCGTCCTCTCATAAGATAGCCGGGGCGAAAAATAGCATTTTTCCACGTCGACTTTAAAGAGACAACCGTGCTCCTTATGAACGGTTTCAGTCTTCCTTTCTCCTGCCACCCACTCAAGCTCCCGCACCCGAAAATCACCAGAAACTGGACCGACTTGACGTAGCACCGTTTTGACGCGCTTGTGGGTTTGCATAACAGCTTCAGCAATGATTTTGCTTCGTTCTTTGAGAGGTTCTGGAACTCGAATGATTGCAATATCGCCGACGATGTCGTAGGATTTGTAGGTTGACTTGAGTTCCCGAGGTTCGAGTTTGTCAGCAAGAAGAACCCCGAGGTCTTTCTTCATCCGTAGCCCTCAAGAAGACGTTAGTACCTAAAGTAGTGCCAGTTCAAATGAATTAAAGCGACGCATGTTTGTCGCCATCCTTATGTAAAACAATTACTTCCGAACAGTTAATAAACGTTGATATGTTACAGAGGCAACCTATTGATTGCTAAGGAAGCAAGATGGTGAGATAAAATAACAGGATGGATGTAGGCCATGTCAGGACGAAACCGCTTTTCCACATCTGGTAGAACGAATATTACTAATGGAAATGGTGGTATGCAAGTGAATAAAGAACATGCCTAGAAGAAGCTGATGCAAATTCTACAGCAAATTAGATTATTTTTTGTTTCTCCAAACGCTCAAGGGTTTTCCCGACCTATAACTCGATTAAATTTTGTCTTTCAATACGACCGTAAGAGAAATAAATAGGGTTCATTGATTTGTTTGACAAGAGAAGGGCTTTTGTCTTGAGGATCAGAAAGCTGTTTCGCAAGGAAAAAGTTATTAATGCTTTAAAGAGTGTTGGGGCCCTTCGCTTCAGGGTATCTCATTCTTCACTAATGCACATTTCTTTACTCCTCCTTATTCTTTTCATCGCCTTCTTGGTTAGGCTGCTTCCTCTCCGTTGGGGCTTTCATATGTCGGAGTTTGATCCACATTATCAATATCGCGTAACCAAGCATATGGTTGACAACGGATTCTTCGCTTGGGCCTCTTGGCGCGATTATATGAGCTGGTATCCCTCTGGACGCAACATTGCAACTTCCACCTATCCAGGGCTACCTGCCACCGCTGCATTTTTATATATTATACTGAGAGCGTTGGGTTTGTCGCCAGCTCCGATGTTTACTTCCAACCCTCTTACCGTTGACCCGATTTTCAATTTCTGCGTAATATTTCCAGTTATAATGGGTACACTGACATGCTTGGTCATTTACTTTTTGGGGAGGGATATTGGCGGCAAAGAGGTCGGTCTTTTTTCAGCATTCTTTCTGGCTTTAAATTCTTCCTACATAGGCCGTACTTCTCTTGGCTTTTTTGACGATGAAACTGTGGGAATTTTTGGTCTCCTCTTGTTCATCTTCTTCTTCCTAAGGTCAATCGAACCTGAAAGGCCTTTGAGAAACGGTTTAACCTATGCGGTTGCTGCAGGGTTGTCTCTTGGCTATCTTTTCGCTTCTTGGGGTGCAGCACGATATGCTCTTGGAATGACCGTTCTTTTCGTGTTTGCTCTACTTTTGCTACGCAGATACTCATCTCGTTTGCTTCTGTCTTATAGCGCAACATTTGGCATAGCGCTCTTCATCGCGATCAACATCCCAAGGATAGGCTTCGGGTTCTTGACTGAAACTTACGTTTTAGCCGTTTTTGGAATCTTCTTGTTGTTATGCGTCTTTGAAGTTTCCCGCTATATCAGAACCCTTAAGATGAAAACGGTTTTTGTATTCTGTTTCTTCGCTTTTTTGGCCCTTCTGTTTCTTATGGTTTCATGGTATGGATACGTTAGGCCCTTAGCGTTTAAGTGGATGGGTGTAATGAATCCATTTGCGCGTTTTGGTGAAGGAAGTGTGCAGCAATTCATGCAATCTGTGCAAGAACACAGACCCGCTGCTTGGGGATCCTTCTATTATGACTTTGCAATAGGAGCCTTTTTCGTACCCGTCGGTTTGTTCTTCGCCGTGCAGAATCCCACAAATCGGAACCTTTTCTTATGCATCTTCGGTCTAACTTCCATTTACTTCGCCAGTTCTATGGTGCGGTTGACCTTGCTTATGGCTCCGGCTTTCTGCCTTCTTTGGGCGCTAGCCCTAGTTCGACTGCTAAGTCCCTTCATCACCATCATGAAGGAAGCCCCGGTAATTCCGAGGCGAAGAATGCGTCTTGAAGCTCATGTGGGTAAGGAGTTCAGTTTGGCCTTCATATTGATGACTTTTCTTTTGCTGACTTTTACTTTCGTCTTGCCCAGCCCAATGGCGCCGTTTCCAAGAGTCCTTAACCATGCGTATTCGCCAACAACCATTGCTGCTGGGAGCATGCCGGTTAAGCCTGTGGAGCCAGTCAGCGATTGGATCGATGCCCTAAATTGGATGCGAGTTAATCTGCCGCCAAGTCCTCCATGCGGCTCAACGGTGGTGGCTGCTTGGTGGGACTATGGATACTGGATTACGACCATCGCCAACAAAACAAGCCTCGCAGACAACGGCACTATGGACCTCAAAAAGATAATGCGAATTGGGGAAATGTTCCTGTCAAACGAGACTGGAGCAATTGAAATTCTACGAGAATACAACGCAACTCATGTTTTGGTCTTTACAACCTTTGACCAGAATGGGAATGATGTGGGATGGGGCGACGAAGGTAAATGGACATGGATGGCACGTATCGCGGGCTTAAATGAATCAGATTACGGAAGCATTGGTGAAGAGACTAGACGCTGGGAATGGAACCCCAAGGGACAAGAAGCGGTTATATACAAAATGATGCAGTATGGAAAAGAAGTGACGCTTCAAGGTTCTTCAACGATTCAATTTCTCTTAAACGAAAACGGTGAACCCTTTTTTGAGGAAGCATATTTCTCACAAACAGCAGGCTCTCCTAAACAATATGGCGGAGCAATACCTCTTGTATGCATCTACAAAATCAATCATATTTGATTCGTAAACCTGTGATATGTAGGTGCAAAGAACGATCATCGCTAAACATTTGTTTGCGGTTTTGAAATTTTTATTATGCGCATAGCCTCTTGTAAAATAGACTTCGCTAGTGACTTGGTCTCTTTGTCAATGAATGTTAGTACGGCAAGGTATATGACTGCGCCTAAAAGGGTAAATGCTACTGTCATTGATAGTCTTATGGGGTGCGGGATCGCTAGTAGCACTGTTGCCATCACTGCGGATGCCAGAATATACTTTAAGACACTGTTCCAAGGCAAACTGAAGACTAGGCATCTACGAGCAATGGCGTATGTGACTATTAGCATGGTTGAGCTTGCGAGTAAGGTGATTAGGGCAAGGTAGGTGGTGGCTTCTAGGGATGTTTTTGCAATGGAGGTTAGGATGAAGAATGTTGTCGGAAGGGTTACGGCCGATTGGATGTAGGGTAAGGTGAAGAGGAGGAATAAACGGCTTTTTACGAGCTCCCCGAATGCAATCTTCGCTTTGGCGTCGACTCTTTCGGTCCCCGATACAATGGTACTGAAGACCCCTGATATGCTTAAACATAGAGAGTTTATTGCTAGGAGGATGAGAACTGGTCTTGCCTCAGCGAAGGCCACGTTTAACATTGTCATGTAGGAATCAGACAGAACCATCGCTCCGGCGGTCATAGGGATGACAAACATCATGACCAATTTAAGGGATACGGATACGTCTTCGCTGCTGCTTCCGGAAAGAAGCCGTGGGTAGAGGGCAAATGCTAGTAATGAGGAATAGCCAATGACGTTAGCGAAGGTCACGGCTGCTCCGTAGTACGCTCGGGCCAGCTCACCTCCATAGACGAATAAGAAAATAAGAGTAAAGGCTGCGATTCTGCTACCAACTACGCTATAGATGTTGATTGGTGAGACTTTGAGCCACTCTTTTAGGTAGCTCCACCTGACGCTTCCCTTGAGTTCTTTTGCGGTGAGTTTTATGTAGAACGCTATTCGAATGAAGAATGAAATGATTATGCTATAGAGTGCTCCCTGCAAACCTAATTTGAGCTGTAGGATCAACGTGAAGCCGAGAACGACCTTACACACTTCGGATATGAGTAGTCCGTATCCGATGGTTTGAGGTTGCTTGGCGTGCAAGACTGCTTGTAGGGCGGATGTTGTGTACTGTTCAAGTATTTGGATTGATATAATGGTGTACAGAATTGCGTAGGCACTGCTGATTTGCAGAATTGATAGAATGGTTGGGACTAATGTCAGATATATAGAAGCTGACGCGATGGATATTAGTGTGTTGGCAATGAGCCCTGTTTTGGCTGATCCAGCATATTCTCTAGCTACGAAGCGGGTTACCCAGAATGGGAGGACGCCAGCGAGTAGAATGAAGTAGCTGAAAACGTCACTGATGTTCCCCCAAATTCCAAACTCTTTAGTAGAGACGCTTCTAGTGATCATAAGAACGAAGGCAAGTCCAGTTGCGAGGCTAAGAATGTTAGATGCAAATACGATGAATCCAGAGTATCTAAGCCTGATCTCACTCTTGACCATGCAATCCACGGCTTACCGCTTGATGGGGCTTCCTTATCGATTTTTGTAAGGACGTATATAAGAGGTGCGAGGCATGCATGCAGGGGGCTTTCCATTAGTTGACGATGATGTAGCAGTCACCCTTGATGCAGTCGATGTGGATGAAGCTTATCTAATGTGGGTGTCAAAGGTTTTCTTTTTGTTGAGCATGGTTGCGGGTCGTAGGCGACGACGCTTGCCCACAATTTTTTCTTTTCTGCTCGAATGCTGCGGAGAAAGGGTTAAATTGTATGCGTTGATTACTTTGTAATATGAGGGTCGTCATGGACTCTGACTGCCTAATCAAATTGACGAGGGGAAAGGCGAAAGGAGATGTTTCAATGTGTATTGACGTGGTTATACCAGAAATAGTTAAGACGGAAACCGTGGATGAGGGCAAAGCCTACGGTTATGTTGATCTCTTAGAAATTGAGGAGAATATCCGAACTGGAAAAATCAGGGTTAAACCAAAGCATGCGACCGCCGAGATTTGCCACGTTGCGGAAACACTTAGGCTCAAGGGGGGAGAGATCGATGTTTACGGCCTGTTTCGGAAAGGAGGGTTTACAGCGATCGCTAGTGACGACCAGAAATTCGTTAGGAAAATGGAGGAGATGGATATACCCTGCATCACGCCCGCAGCTTTGATAATCTATGCTTGGCGGGAGGGTGCTATAGATAAAGGGAGAGCGTTGGAGCTTTTGGAGAATATTAAATCTATGGTCAGTGATGAAGAGTATCTCCTTTCTAAACTTGAGATTGAAAGAGGAGGTGAGTCTCTTTGAGTATGGTTCCGAAAACTACACGAATTCCTAGGAATCTTCTTAAGGTAATAGAGTTCCGAGCCAACAAAGAGGGGTTAGATGAGTCAACGGTGATTAGACAGCTTCTTCACCTAGGGGTTAAGCAATACGTGTCCCAACTCTACAAAGAAGGCGAGGTTTCTCTACGGGAAGCCTCGGAGCTTCTAGGAACTCCTATTAGAGAAACCCTTGAAATATTGTGGAAAGAAGGCGTTAAAGGCAACATACTTGTCTCAACCCAACTAAAGGCACTGGAGCTCACAAGAAAAATAACTGGTGAATAGGTTTTTGAGGAGCATGGGATTGTATTCCATTACCTTAGTAAGCGATCGATGAGTCCTGTTTTGGCTGATCCTTCATATTCTCTTGCTGTGAAGCGTGTTGTCCAGAATGGTGTGATGGCAGCCATTAAGGTAAAGTAGCTAAGAACGTCGGAGAGGTTTCTCCATATTCCGAACTCTCCTGCGGATGTGCTCCTTGTTACCATGATGGTGAATATTAATCCAGTTGCGACGCTAAGCAAGCGGGACGTGAACAGGATGAAGCCTGAATATCTAAGCCTAACCTTTTCTTTAGCCATGAAGCCCACGACTGAGCAGCTCTTGCCTATCTTTGTTGGATGGATATATAATAGATGTGTGAGCGTTAGAGTAGTGATGAAAGGCTAGGCGCGTCAAAACGCTAAGAATCCTTATAACAGAGCTTATTTTCCTGGCCTATGCCTTTGTAAAAAGAACATACTTGGAAGTAGATGCTTAAGGATGCTGCAGGCCCCCAAGGATATGGAATAATGATGCTATAACCAGCGTGAAGAATATTAGATTAGCATTTAGAATGCTTTAATAGAAGCATCTAATCAAGTGAGGCAGGATGGAGAATTAGAGGGCTAGGAAAGTGGGAGGCTACTCGAGGGTTTTAGTGACGAGTGGGGCAGGCTTTATTGGAAGTCACTTAGTTGATCGCGCGCGCTAGTTGACTTTATCATTCTCCGTTGATTTCAGACTCGCGAAGTATTGTATTAATAACATCTACAAATTTTTTTGCCATTTCTCGGTAGCTATATTTATTAACTTTTTCCGCATTTCCTTGATAAGTTATTTTGCCGCTGAGCTTGTATTCAGCGTAGAATTTTCTCAAGGCACTCTTAATGTCTTCCACACTCTGAGCATCTATTCCTGCACTGGTTTCATTCAATAACTCTTTAACGACATCATCTGTCCCACCGGTAGCGAGGATGGGTCTCTTTGCGGCTAGGTATTCAAAAACTTTTCCAGTATATATTCCACGCTCTCTTGGGTCTTCCCACTTTAGAAGAGGCAATAGCTGTGATTCTCTCTGTTTTTCGAAAGAAATCTCTCTTGGCACTATTCCACACTGTCTTAATGATTGTCGATAATCCGCATTCTTCAATTTTTTATTTGTTAACAATCCATTCTCAGGACCGTAAAATCTAACATCAACGTCCTTCGGATCTATAGCTCTTTCAGAAACGGTTACTAAAGCATCTGCGACCTGAAGCGTCTTTAGTTTATTTGCGTTTTGCTTTTACCCCTTTGAAAAATGCCTTATAAATCTTTACCATTTCGCATAAACTGCATCTTTGTTGTAATAACGAAATCTTATACCATAACGCCTCAATTCGTTTTTGAACTTTTCAGTCAACTCATTAGCTTCGCCATCAATGATCATTTCGTCTAAATCAAACAATGTACCACTAACAGAAACTTTTGTTCCAAACTGCTTAATATCTTTACTAAACTGAACATCGCTCACGAAATGATTGATAAATTGCTCTATCATCTTGATTTTTTCCTCTTTAGAAAATTTCCTTGGAAAACAGTTTTCGTTTACAACTTTAGCTGGAACACCTAGAGCTAGACAACCAGAAGGTAAGCTTTCAGTGACAACTGCACCAGCACCTACAACCGTATCATGCCCTATCGTTACGTTTGGCATAATTATAGCATTAGGACACCAGACCCTTTCTTCTAATGTTACTGGACCAAATTCAACTGGAAAACCCTCAAGAAAACTTTCATATGCGCCATGAGTATAAACTCTTGTAAATTGTCCCAAACCGACTTCATCTCCTATTTTAACTGCTCTTGCTGTATTAATAAAGGCAAAATCACCTAAATGACACTGATGTCCAATTTTCAACGAACTAAGTTTTTCAAAACAAGAACCTCCACCAATACCGCAGTATCGTCCACTCCAAAATTCCTTGCCAATTTCGATGCAACGTCCTTCAATTTCGAAATGGTCGCCGATCATGCTCCTATCATCAATAAACAGACGTTCAGATACATTGATAATAACATCGTTGCTTATGGTTACATCATCGCCTAAAACTATTTCTCCTTTACCAATCATTTTTACATTCCCAATTTTACATCCTTTACCCTTCTTAATCACATTAACCACCTTAATACTTCAAAGGCTTCAGCATATTCGACATTAATTTGTGTTCCATAGTAAATCGCATTAGATAAAATAATCTTCTTTTTGTGATATGGTCTTCTATATTGTGTTTTAAACATACTAAGTGCTTTAAGTTTCATTTTCATTTCTTTTTTAGATAATGCTACAAAGCATAATGGCTTAAAATTACCCAAACTACGAAGTATTGAATATGCAAGGATGGTAGTCGAATCTCGGAAGATAGTTTTACAACATTCAGCTAAAAGTGAATGGTCTTGATGTAAGTCATTAGGAGAGGTACAAAATACAACGTCAGGGTTATATTCCAATTTCATCTTGTAGAGAATATCTCTAACTTCTTGTGCATGAAGAAATAGTGTTCGCCTAGGGAAACCATTTTGTCTTATATTTGTCACGCCAAGCAAATTCAACGCTTTTATGTTTTCCTTCAATATGCCTTTGTTTAAAGGATCTTCATTGCATGGGGCGAAGGTAACTGACATAAACTGATTTTTATCTTTCAATTTTGCTATTGTTCCACCACAACCCCACACTATGTCGTCGGGATGCGCTTCAACAAGAAGAATTCGTTTATTTAGGAACATTTTTACAATCCTCCAAGACTCCTGCAAACTTTCTGGCCATCTCACGATAATTATACTTGTTGATTTTTTCCATATTACCGTGATATGACACTAGGCCTTTCAACTTGTATTCTGAATGTAACTTCTTTAGTGCAAACTTAACATCTTCTGTTGTAGGGCAATAACATCCAGAATTTGTTTCTTTAATCAGTTCTTCCACCACGTCACCACCAAAACCACCAGTAGCAAGTATAGGCCTGCGAGCTCCCAAATACTCGAAAATTTTCCCCGAATAAGCTCCTTTCTCTTGAGGGTCTTCCCATGTTATTTGCCACAGTACTTGTGATTCCCTCTGTTTTTGAAAACAAACTTCCCTAGGAACAATTCCATAATGCACGACAACATCTACTAATGCATATTTTCCAGCCTGCTTTTCTAGCTGTTCATTTTTAGGTCCAAAAATTCTAACTTCAACATCCTTCCTATCTATTGTTCCTTCAAATATCAAATCTCTCAAAGCAACCAATAGTTTTTCGGTATTCTGTTTTTTGTAGATTTGGCCTGTATAGGTAATTGTAAACTTTGATGTTAAATCAACTTTTCCTTCGCTCATTTTTTCAAGATCAAAGCCATTAGTAATGGTATAAACATGCTTTCCTTTATGTAACATAGTCAATTTGTATGCCATAGGTGAAGAAACAGCTACCAAAGCATCTGCCGCTGATAACGTTTTTATTTCTAATCTTCTCTCAAAGAACTTTCTAAAAATACTGTATGGGTAATTGTGGTTTTGAGTCCAAAGGTCTCGAAAATCAGCTACCCAAGGAATCTTATGCTTTTTTTTTAGTTCTTTAGCAATAATGTGAGTTGTCACTGGTGAAGAACTACTAATCATCGCATCTATGTCTTCGTTTTGCAGCAGCTCATCACCGGCCTTAATAGCAAAAGGCTTCCAACCTTTTTCTAAATCGGGATAGTGTGCAATTTCACGGTAGTATTTATAAAGAGACTTTAAGAAAGGTCTAACGCTGCTATATTTTTTAGAAGTTAGACGTTTTTTCCCATAAGGTGAACTGTAGCCATATGTTTCTATAACCCTAGTTTTTCTTTTAAAGTCGTCAGAAAGTACAAATCGATAGCTAGGCTCTCCACCTATAGGTTTTGTTAAGATGATAGGTTGCCATCCAAATTCAGGAAGATATTTCGCTAACCCTGGTATTCGCGCAGATGCCAAGAAAAAGTGTGCTATGATTAGGACTTTCTTCATCGGTTCATACCTACCTATGTTCTAAATTCGTGTCTTGCCACGTGCTTTAGGTGATTTGATCATTTATCTCTTCTAACTTGCCATAATAGTGGATTCCGAGATCACCTTATAATCTTACTTATTTCTTTTACTACGTAATCTATTTGTGACTTCGTGATTGTGGGGTAAAGGGGCAGTGATAAAACCTCTTTGAATACTTGTTCGGCGACGGGGAAATCTCCCGCTTTGTAGCCGAGTGTTTTTTTGTAGAACGTGAGGAGATGCAGTGGTGTGTAGTGTACGCTGAGTCCTATGCCCTTCTTTGATAATTTTTTGTATAACTCATCTCTGTTCATTCCGCGTTTTTGTTCTACGACTCTGATGACGTATAAGTGGTATACATGCGTTCTATCGTTAGCTTCGTAAGGTGGAATGATTCCGTTGACCTCCCTAAGTTTTTTGGCATAATAGTGAGCAGCTTCGATACGTCTTTTATTAATTTCATTAATTTTTTCCAGTTGCGAGATGCCTAAAGCTGCTTGAACCTCGTTTAGTCGATAGTTGTAGCCTAAATTTACCACGTCATAATACCATGTTGTTTTTTCTCTGTCGAAGGCTCCTCTGGTCATTCCATGTTCTCTTAGAACTCTAATTTGTTTAGCTATTTCTTCATCATTTGTCGTGACCATTCCACCTTCGAGCGTCGTGATTACCTTTGTGGGATAGAAGCTGAAGCAACCCGCAACGCCTATGCTTCCAGTTTTTTGGCCCATATACTCAGCTCCTAAGGAGTGGGCGCAGTCCTCGACGACGTAAAGGTCATGGTGCTTTGCTATTTTCATGATTTCTTTCATGTCGCATGGTTGTCCTCCGTAATGGACAACTATTATGGCCTTGGTTTTTTTGGTGATCTTGTTTTGAGTGTCTTTGGGGGATATGTTAAATTTTTTTCCATCTATGTCTGTGAAAACTGGTTTGGCACCCGTGAAGAGGGGTGCGTTGGCTGTAGCCGCAAATGTGAAAACTGGAACTATTACTTCGTCTCCGGGACCTATGTTTAATGCGCGCATTGCCAAATGCAAGGCTGAAGTGCAACTATTCACTGCAACGGCATGTTTTACGCCCAAGTAGTTTGCGAACGTATCCTCAAACTCTTTCGCTCTAGGGCCTCCTGTAAGCCAGCGGGAACTCAATGCTTCAAGCACAGCTTTTTTGTTCTCTTTAGTGATCCAAGGAGCAAAAAATGGGATTTCACGCTTCACTTTTCTCCACCACTCTGCTTTAATCATAATTTAGATATAAGCATCGCTGGTGTTTTCTTTCACCCGGGCTTGGCCCATTCTTCAAATTTATAATTCTCATACCATTCTATGAACTTCTTTAAACCTTCATCCAGCGTACACTTTGGTTTCCATCCTAACAGTTTATTCGCCTTCGAATAATCCGCAACCAACCGCTTAACCTCACCAGGACGAGGTGCAATGTGGACTGCCTTGATTTTTCCCCTTTTACCACATAAACTTATAACCTTATTTGCCAAATCCATTATACTAATTTCCTTACCTGACCCAAAATTTATCGGCTCCCTTAGCGGCTTATCATACTTTAAGACCAAATCGTAGGCTTCGACAAGATCTTCCACATAAGTATAATCTCTCGTCTGCGTTCCATCACCATAAATTATGGGCGGCTCACCTTTCAAGACACGTTTCACAAAAATAGATATAGCTCCACCATAACCAACATCTCTTTGTCTAGGTCCAAAGGTGTTAAACGGTCTCATAATGCAGACATTTACCCCATATGTTTGGATATACGCATGACACATTCTATCAGCGGCTATCTTACTAGCTCCATAAGGATGAGGAGCATCTAGAGGGTGATTTTCATCCATTGGAACATACTGAGCAGTGCCATACACCTCGCTCGTAGATGTATGAATCACTTTGCTTATATCATATCTTCGCGCTAACTCCAATATGTTCAACGTTCCAAAGATATTAACATCGTAAGTTAACTTCGGTTCAAGTATTGACCTATCAACATGAATTTGTGCCGCCAAGTGAATAACTACGTCCACATCCCGAACAATTTTCTCTAAGAGATCAAAGTCCCTAATATCACCATTTATTAACTTAAAATTTCTGTAATTCAATAAACCACGTATATTCCCTAAGTTACTGTTCATAAAATTATCCAAACAAAGCACCGTGTGGCCTTCTGTGGTATATTTTTCACATAAGTGACTTCCTATGAAGCCAGCGCCTCCGGTTATTAAAATTTTCATAGTTTATACGCCTCAATCAGATTTTTATATAACTTTTTCATTTTACTCATTTCCTTCTCATAGTCCGCTTCCTTTTCCACAATTCTTCTATTAACAACGCCAAATTTTCTTCTAATATCCTTATCCCTAAGTAAATAAACTATTTTCTCAGCCAACATCCTAAAATCCCCCTTAGGAAACAAGAATCCATTCACCCCATCTTCCACGCATTCCCTATTTCCCTCTAAATCTGTAACCACAACTGGCAGCGCGCAAGCCATAGCCTCAAGTAAGCTAACAGACCTAGTATCGGAAAGCGATGTGGAAACGTAAATATCAGATAATCCCAGAAATTTAGGCATTTCTTCATTTGAGATTGAACCAACAAATCGTATATATTCAATCACACCAAGTTTACATGCTAATTCTTCAAGTTGATGCCTTAACGTCCCATCACCAACTATGAGGAAACAAGTGTTCGGACACTTGTCTATAACATACGGCACTGCCCTAATAAGAGTACCAACATCATAAATTGGCTCGAGACTACGTGAACTCATGACAACCTGATGAGATTCCGGTAGACGTAGGTCCTTTTTAAATTCCTCCCTATTTTCAACTGGACGGAAAACCCTTAGATCCACACCATGAATAATCATCTTCACTTTCTTCTCATCAACTCCAAAGCCTACTACCGCCCTCATCGAGGAAATGGAATCCGCGGTGACTAAATCTGCTTTTCTCAATGCATATTTTGCAATATACGCCTTTATCATTGATGTAAAGCGCGCCTCAGGAACAATTAAAACATCTGAACCCCAGGCTGTGATTACGAATGGATTAAAATTACACAGTGCACCGAAAAGCCCATAGTTAGTTACGTAATGTGCATGCAAGATATCTGGCTTCATTCTCTTGATCAGGGATTTTATTCTATAGATAGATGCCATTTTAAGCGGGAACGTAGCATTCTTAACAAGTACTGGAAGCTTCAAAACATGAACAGTTGTTCCTTCTATTCGGGCGTTTTCGAAAGAAATAACATGGATTTCATGCCCTCTTTCAACGAAGTACCTCACCCATCTACGGGTGTGAACACTTGAAGCGTTAGCTAAATAGCATATCCGCACTGCATCCACTGCCTCGCGGTTTTATGTCAATACTAAAGTAATAAGGTATTTCCAAGAAAGAAACTATTGTATTTAAATAATTCTTTTTTGAGGGAGGAAATCGTCTGTCGGTTTTGGATGACAAGAATTAAAATGTTGATTTACCTTTCGATATGCATGATAAAAACAAGAGCAGAGTGATATATAGTGTCATGTTCAGAAGGAAAGACAAGAATCCTCTTCGTTCATTCAGGCTTGTCAACGTTTGTCCGTAGAGATTTCGAAATACTCCAAAAACATTTTAATGTTAAGGGTATGAATGTTACGACGTTTCTGGTTCCTCGTAGGGGCAGGGACTGGCTAGTTTATTTCAGACTGCTTAAAGGGATTTTGTGGGCGGATATTGTTTACTCTTGGTGGGCTATTTTAAACGCCTTTTTTATAGTGTTATTTTGCATGCTTTTACGTAAAAAGAGCGTAATAGTTGTTGGCGGATATGAGGTTGCTTACATTCCAGAGATAAATTATGGAGCGTTACTGTCTCCTATTGCTAGGCTAAAAGTGCGATTCATACTGAAACACGCCTCTAAAATTTTAATAGTTTCAAAATCAAGCACGGCTGAAATGATGCGGTTTACAGAACCCAAACACTTTAAACTGGTATACAACGGTGTTGATGTGGAGAAGTTTAAGCCATGTGGCTCTAAGGAAAATTTAGTGATAACTGTTGGAATAATATCCGAATCCACAATCAAGAGAAAAAAGTTTGACATATTCGTGGAAGCGTCCAACTATTTGCCTAATGTTCATTTTCTTTTAATCGGAAAGTTTGGCGATAATTCAGTTGAACGACTTAGAAAAATGGCTGGTTCTAACGTGAACTTTACAGGTTATCTTCCAGATGCCCCTCTGTTGCAGCATTATCAAAGAGCAAAAGTTTATTGTCAACTTTCAGCTCATGAAGGCTTTGGTGTTGCGTTGGCAGAAGCTATGTCTTGTGGTTGTGTGCCGGTCGTTACACGAAAATACTCTCTTCCGGAAGTTGTCGGTGACACGGGCTTTTATGTACCCTACAATGACCCTAAAGCTACAGCAGAAGCAATTAGGAAGGCATTAGAATCCGACAAAGGAATAAAAGCCAGAGAAAGAATCAAGAAATACTTTTCCCTAGAAGCTAGAGAGAAGGGGCTCATAAGAGAAATATTAGATTTAACGAAAAATAGCTGACCAACGTATACATTTTTTACAATAGATTTACTTCATATGAGCGGATCGCTAAACTTTCTGTGAGCGTCTTCAGAAAATTAAGCCACTAGTTTTCTTAGTACTTGAGAAGCCGAATTGATTTTCAGTTTTCTTAGCCTGTCAAGTGGAAAAGCAGAAAACACGGCAATGTATGGAATTATCAGCCAGAGCGGCTTGAGAGAGATGGTTCTAAATAGCTCGAATATAAATGGTATGATAGTTCTATGTTCGGCCAGAAAGTTGTAAGAATAGTCAGCGACTCTATCTATTTCTTTTAAAGTGTCTTTCCTTTTTTCCGGTTGAATGTGTAGCAAAACGTCCACTGTAAAGGCAGCTGAAAAGGCTTTATCTTTAAAAGGCAAATGTAAAATTGAAGCTCTAACAAAATACTTGTTTGGAAACTTGCTTCTAGCTCGACTAACCATACCTTTACTAAAATCGACACCTACATCCGCATAAGCAATAAACCTTCCATCCCCACATCCTGCATCCAAAATTTTTCCTTTTAATTTCTTGAGGAAAACTCTCAATTTTTTGTCATTTAGGTCTTGGTATAAACGAAAGAATTTTGGCATACCCAAATATAACGGCGTACGAGTGTCCCAATGTTCTGGCTTAGGATATTCCGAATCCCAGCCGTACTTAACCTTCATTTGCTCACCTTAATTAAAATAAATTGTTCTACATTTTAGCATTTATACGTCCCCTACCGTAGTAATGGAAGCAAATAACGTAAGAATACTCGTTCTCTGAAGTTATTTCCAGAAGTAGATAAACATCTACCTCGCCAACATTAAACTCTCAATGTTCCTTTACCATGTCCGTTATACCATTAAGAACGTTCCATTCCGGTTCAAAACGCAACAAGGTTCTAGCCCTAGAAATATCATAAACAAAAACCGGATAGTCAAAAGTTCTAGCAGGTTCAATCTTCATCTTCAAATCGCTCTTCACCGCTTTTATACAATACTCACACACATCTCTTATGCTTGTAGCCCTTCCCGCCCCAATGTTGTAAGCTTGATTCGTGTACACCGTTTCCAACGCTAATAAATTCGCTTTCACAACATCCTTCACATAAACAAAATCGTTGGTTTGATTACCACCAAAAACAACGGGCTGCTGGTTATTAGACAGCCTCTTCAGAAACGCTCCTATGGCTCCCCAGTCCTTACCCTTCCCATAAATGTACCCATACCGAAGAATAACATAGGGCAACTGATTTCCATAAAACATTATCCAATCTTCAGCCATCCTCTTCGTCAAACCATATAGGCTGCTGGGCTCTCTAGGAGCGTCTTCCCTTATCGGCACCGGAGCATCCAAGCTATAAACAGAACCAGTCGAACTATACACCAAACGATCCGCCTTCTTCTCTATACAAGCCTTAATGATGTTCAGCGTACCCTCAACATTCACTCGAACAGCTAACCGCGGATTAGCTGCCGCTTTCTCAAATCTTGCAATCGCCGCTAAATGTAAGACTTTATCCCCCATCTCGATCAAGTCCTTGAAACCCTCATCGAGAATATCCATATCGTGGATTACACAGCGTTTGTTGTTAGAAAACTCTTTCAATCCTCCTGTTTTTATGTCAACGGCTTCGACGTTGTAGCCTTTATTCAAAAATTCTCTAATAGTGTGCATGCCAATAAACCCTGCAGCTCCTGTAACAATCACCTTCAACTCATAATCACCTTGACTATGAAATATCCTTCAAAACATTTAACGTGTATTTAACTTCTTCCCTTCCTAAAACCGGTTTTGCGATGGGTATTGTTCGTTTCAACTCGTTTTCACCCTTCATTTTTCTTTATTCTTGCATAGTTTTCTGCCGGTATCTCGTATTTTTCGCCGCAGATGGGGCACTTCATCAAAACAAACTTTTGCTTTTTCTCCTCTTCCTTGAGTTTTCTACCGCATTTACATGCAAACCCCCTAACTTCAGCAGGGTTTCCATACACTGTAGCGTGCGACGGAACATCCTTTGTCACCACGCTGCCGGCTCCTATCAAGGCGTATTCTCCTATGGTGACACCGCACACCACAACCGCTCCGGCTCCTATTGAGGCCCCCTCTTTTACGAGCGTTTCCACGATTTTCCAATCCGTGCTGAAGCTTCTGGGATATGGGTCGTTTGTGAAGGTGACATGAGGGCCGACAAAAACCTTGTCCTCAATCTTCACCCCACGGTAGACGGTTGCTCTGCTCTCGAGTTTCACACCGTTTCCGATCTTTACTCCTATGCCCACGTAAACAAAGTCTCCGAGCACACACCCCCTGCCTATTTCAGCGTTTTCCCTCACGTGGACGAAGTGCCAAACTTTTGTGCCGTCTCCTATAACGGCTGTTTTATCAATGACCGCTGTGGGATGAACATAAACTTTGTTCACAAAATCCCCCATTCATACTGAGACCAGCATGTAAATAACGGTTTAGTACACACGCAAGTTGTGTGGCGGATGAAGCTTTTGGACCGCGAGGCACGATCAAGTTATTCTTACAGACTCTACAGGCAAGCTGCCCATAAGAACTATCTAAAAATTGGAACCTTCTTTATATGCAAATCTATATATCTATGGACTCCTTTCCACAATGGAATGGACCTTTTCGTTGGTGATCTTCTTGATAACAGTTAAAGTGTTGTACTCTATCTCGGGTGTAGGCACACAAATTCTTTTATCGCATAAATTGGACGATCTTCTTGTTGACTCTGGTGACGGCACGTTAAGAGACCTAATCAAACTAAAATATAACTTCAACAGGCTCAGAGGAATACTAATCACCCATGAGCATTTTGATCATATCTGCGGCTTGTACGCCCTCCTAAATTTTATGAGACTGTTAGGACGCAAGAAAAAACTTTTAATCGTTGTTCCAAAGTCCACCCGTCACGTCCATCTTTTGCTAAAGCCACCCCTTATGTATAGGTCTCTAACCTACCCAGTTGAGATAATGGAGGTTACCGACGGGGATAGATCTAGACTAGGAGAAGTCAACATTTCGGCTTTTAGCGTGGAACATGAAAAAGAATTTCCATCGCTAGGATACTCCATCTACGACCCCGAAGGGTTCAAAGTTGTTGTCAGCGGCGACACGAGACCCTGTGAAAACTTGGAAAGGGAGGTAGAGGGTGCGGACGTCGCCGTGTTAGAATGCACGCTTGGAAAGAAACGCAAAACCATAACAATTGGACACATGACCAGAAGCGAAGCCAAAAAATTAGGAAGAAAAGCGAGAAAACTCATCCTAATTCATCAGAAAATGAACTATTGAAAATAGGCTGAAGATAACCTCAAGCAGACAGCCCTATGGCAGCGAACTTGAGCCTTCGGCTAAACTTCTGTGGGTTGTAAATCCTCCTGCCGTCAATCACCAAAGGGTTTTTCATGTGCTTAACGAAGTCTTCTGGTTCAAGTTGTTTAAACTCCTCCCACTCGGTTACGACGATGCAACACTCAGCATCTTCTAGACATTCTATAGAAGAGTTGGCATATTCAATTTTGTCTCCAAAGACATACCTAGCGTTTATGACGGCTTTCGGGTCGTACGCAACAACGCTTGCTCCTTCCTCCAGCAGTTTGTTAATGACCTTTATAGAGACCGCTTCACGCATGTCGTCAGTGTTTGGCTTGAAGGCCAAACCCAGAACAGCCACACGCTTACCCGCCAAATCGCCTATGAGCTTCTTGGCGAGTCCGATAGCCTGGTACGGCTGTACGTTATTCACATCTTCGACAGCGTTGAAGAGCACTGGACTGTAGCCTAAACTCTTAGAAAAGGCAATCAGCGCTTTAACGTCCTTAGGAAAACATGAACCTCCATAACCGAGACCTGCGTTCAAGAATAAGGAGCTAATCCGTTTGTCTAGACCCACGCCCTCAGCTATTACTGTTACGTCAGCCCCCGGTATTTTCTCGCAAATGTCAGCCACGGTGTTGATGAAGCTGATTTTTGTAGCTAAGAAAGCATTATTAGCATATTTGATGAGCTCAGCAGTTGGGAGATTTGTCCTAATCATCGGGGGCGTTTCTTCGCCAAGAAAGTCTCGGTATAAGCCCTCTAGGACATCACCGGATTTTTCGTCGTGTTCTCCGATTATGATCCTGTCGGGATGTAGGGTGTCGTAGAGAGCGGAACCCTCGCGCAAGAACTCAGGGTTCATGCATAAGCCAAAATCAACGCCACAACGCTTGCCTGAACTCTTTTCAATACCCGGCTTAACCAGGTTTTCAGTGGTGCCAGGCACAACAGTGCTCTTAACCACCACCAAATGATAAGCGTCTTTTTCATTCAGAGCTTCTCCGATTTCTTGCGCAGAGCTTTCGATAAATCGTAAGTTAATGCTTCCGTCCGGTTTACTTGGGGTGCCGACAGAAATTATAGTGATCCCTGTTTTTAAAACGGCTTCTTCACGGTCTAGCAAGCATTTCAAGTAGCCTTTCTTCACAACTTTTTGCAACATTTCTTCTAGACCGTACTCGAAGAAGGGGGGAACACCTTTGTTTATTAATTCAGCTTTTTCCGGGTCGTGGGTTGACGCGACAACTTTGTAGCCCCTGCTTGCGAATCCGACCGCGGTGCAAAGGCCAACGTAGCCTGTTCCAACGATCGATATACTTTTTTCGATCATAGTCTTCAATCCCTAGTATCAAGCGGTAATCTATTGTAGTTCGTTTTACATCAATTATATATCTTTTATTTGACAAGAAACGTATGGATAGTTCGCTGTTCAGAAGGTATGCTAAGTGATTAGGAAGGTTGTTATCCCCGCAGCTGGACTTGGCACGAGGTTGTTGCCGATAACAAAAGAGCTTCCAAAGGAAATGCTTCCCCTTTTTTTCAAAGGAAAAGGTGGCAAAGTGCATTTGAAGCCTATGTTGCAGGCGATTTTTGAGCAACTATACGATGAGGGATTTAGAGAATTCGGCTTCATAGTGGGCAGGGGTAAAAGAGCAATAGAAGATCATTTCACACCCGATTACAGCTTTATAGAATACCTCAAGAATAAGAATAAACCAGAGCTAGCTGACGAACTGCAAGAATTCTATAGGAAGATAAGTGACTCGACCATGGTATTCATAAATCAGCCGAAACCAAAAGGATTCGCAGATGCTGTCTATCAAGCTAAAGTATTCACTCAAAACGAGCCATTTCTAATGCACGCTGGAGACGACTTTGTCTTTTCTCGAAACAACCGCCATTTGAAAAGACTGATAAAAATATTCGAGCAACGTAATGCAGACGTAGCTTTTCTTGTTGAAGAAGTTGAAGATCCCCAAAAATATGGAGTTGTTATAGGAAAGGAGGTAAAACCCTACTTATTTGAGGTTGAGGAAGTTATCGAAAAACCAAAGAAACCTATTTCTAACCTCGCGGTAATCGCATTGTACGTCTTTAAACCCGTAATTTACGAGGGAATTGAAAGGATAAAGCCAGATGAAAGGGGAGAGATGCAATTGGCGGATGCGATTCAAGTGCTCTTAAAATGGCAATGTAAGGTTTATGCTTTGAAGTTAAGGCCCGGCGAGCGTCGTATAGATATAGGAACACCTGAGAGCTACTTGGAGACGCTCAAAGGCGTTTTGCAACACCCGTCTTAACTTTTGAATTTCTCGAAAAACTCGCTGATTTTAGCACATACGTATTCGATTTCGTTGATAGTAAGTTGTGGGTATAGAGGCAACGAAAGTACAGTTTTAGCGGCAAGTTCGGAGTTTTTCAAGAAAGACCATTGTCCCAGCATGCTTGTCATAGCAGGTTGTTTAGGAATAGGTATTGGATAGTGGATTCCCGTGGAAATCCCCTTTCCCTTTAAAAACTCTCGAAGGTTGTTCCGTTTTTCGGTTCTAATCACGTACATATGGTATACACGCTTCGCCCAATGCTCTTCAACTGGAACCACTACCAGATTATTGAGGGCTTCATTGTACGCTTGGGCAACCTTCCGTCGAGCTTCATTCCAACCCGGTAGCTTCTCCAACTGTTTTATTCCGATGGCCGCCTGAATTTCGTTAAACCTCAGGTTGTAACCAATAATTTCGTGAGTATACTTTTCTAGCCTCCCATGATCCCTTAACATTCTTACTTTTTCTGCAACCTCATCGTTATTCGTTGTTATGATTCCTCCATCTCCACAAACGGTCATGTTTTTTGACGGATAAAAACTAAAACAGGCTATATGACCTATTCCACCAACCTTACGTCCCTTATATTCAGCTCCGTGCGCTTGACAAGCATCCTCAATGACGACCAAGTTATTCTCCTCCGCAATCTCCATAATAGGATCCATGTCTGCTGGATGTCCAAACAAGTGAACTGGAATTATGGCCTTAGTTCGCTTAGACAGCTTTTGTTTAACCTCATGCTGGGTCATGGTATATGTTCTGAGGTTAACGTCGGTGAAAATTGGCTTAGCTCTAGCGTGCAAAACCGGTGAAGCGGTGGCAATAAATGAAAAGGATGGAACTATAACTTCGTCTCCAGGTCTTATGCCGATGGCTAACAGAGAAAGAAAAATGGCTGTGGTTCCTGAACTGGTGCATACGGCATGTTTCACGCCACAAAAATCGGCAAACTTTCGCTCAAACTCCCTAACCCTTTCACCAAGGATATACCACCCGCTGTCTAAGACTTCTAGCACAGCCTCCTTGATGTCGTCATCCACATAAACTTTCGCCAGTGGAATGTTTAGCTTTTCCTCCACGAGTAAACCTCTCCTCTCTTGTAAAATCCTAGGGGACAGCCGAGTTCTTCAACCTTTTTAACCACCCTCGCTGGATTACCAGCCACAACGTGTTTAGCGCTCACATCATCGGCAACAACAGATCCCGCACCTACAACAGCGTTTTCACCAACAATAACGCCAGGCAAAATTACAGACCCGGCACCTACTACGGCATTTCTCTTTATGACTGGTCCATGGCAACATTTTTCTCCACGGATTGGGCTGTATTTTTTGAAGGCTGGACACGGTGGGTGTAGAACGTTTGTCATGATCACCCCCGGACCGATCCATGCATTTTCCTCTATTATAGTGTATTTGGGTATAAAGCAGTTAGAGTGTATTCTTGCATGGTCTTTTATTTCACTTTCACACTCAACAACGGATCCAGCGCCGATGCTAACATCATCGCCTATTTTGTTATTTTCCCTTATCCTTGCATAGTCTCCAGTTTTAAAGTTGTTACCAATGGTGTTTCCTGCGTAGATTATTGTTCCGGATCTAAGTAGGGGAAAATCTCCTATGATCAATTCTAGTTGACCAGGTTTAAAGCCGCTGGGGGGTTTACCCAAAATGACGAAATCTTCTATTACTGGTTCCTTTCCTATTTTCGTATTCTCGTATATCACAACTTTCTTCTTAACTTTCATTTATCCTCACGCTTCTTTTCAGTTGCGCTGACTCTAACGCTTTTTCGGCGATTTTGACCACGTTTAATGCAGATTGCGCGTCTGCCATTGGTTTTCGTCCCGTTTTAATTGATTCTATAAAATCTTGAAGCTCAAGTTTAAGTGGTTCCTTGAATTTTAGATCAAGTTTTTCTGACCCCTTGTCCAAAGCCCTGAGCCTTCCATTCCAAGCTTCGATGTGAACACCATGAAGCTCGAGCGTTTGTTCAGAAAGATTGGAGGTTACGCTTTTTCTACTTCCGACGACTGTTAAGTCTCGATACTTCCCAGGAGGCAACCAGCTGCCTTCAACAATTCCGATTACGTTAGCTGGGTACTTTAGAACAAGTAACGCAACATCCTCAAATTCGTTTCTGCCCAAGAAAAAGCCTACGCAGCACGTAACTTCTTCTGGTAACTTTTGGAGCAAATAATTATAGATATCTACGTGATGCACGGTGTAATTAAACACTGCCCCTACATCGAATTTTGGATCTTTCAGCCCCATAAAATGTCCAAACAGGTAATAAACTTGTCCTAGTTCTCCCTTTTCGATCAATTCCTTAATCTTTCTCACCGCAAAGTTGTATCTAAAAATATGTCCCGCCATCAATGTTTTTCTTTGTTCTTCGGCTATTTGAACAAGTTCCTTAGCCTCCACATAACTTGTAGTCAAGGGTTTCTCTACAAAAACATGTTTTCCAGCCGCTAGGCATTCTTTACTTATGACAAAATGTGTACTTGTAGGAGTAACGACATCTACAGCGTCAACATCATCCTTGAGAAAATCATGAAAATCCATAGAAGTCTTAAACTTATGCCCTTTGCTGACAACTTTCAAAGTTTCACCCTTGATGTCAACGACGCCATAAAGTTTGCAAGCACCTTGGTCCTCAAGTTCTTTTAGTACACGCAAGTGATTTTTGCCAAAGTTTCCCACACCAATGAGCACAATTCTGGGCTTATACAAATGGACCCCCTTCATTGTATTAAAAGTAGGACTCATAAGAATCCTACGCTTTTCAGTTCATTACCGATCACCTCTTCCACGTGTTGAAAAAGATGTTTTTAGTATGATGCATTGCCAACCATGGGAAACAACCCAATCATGAAGTGAGGATTACAAGGAAAAGCGGAGAAACCAGTACAAGCCCTCTACCGCAATAAGTCGATTATCATGTTTGCGAGGTTTTCAGCGCCGTTTGCGAAGGTGGCAACCTTTCTTTCTTTCGCTTCGTTCATAGCGTCTAGGAGGACTTCCGTTTTTATTTCAGAAGCCAACACGGCATTTATTTTTCTCGCCAGATACTCTGCGTCTTCCATCCCAACAGTAGTCCTATACTCAGGATTCACAACCAACACCACAGGTTTTCTATAAACAATCGCCGCCTCCAACGCCGTAAACCCAAAATGCGACACAACCAACTCTGCACCCGCAAGAAGCTCATGAAGCTTTTCTGTGAAATCTATCACCCTCCACTCAGGATGCTTCATTGCGTATGGCATCGGATTAACTCTACCCGTCTGCAAAACCACATTAGGTAAACTGCTCTCAGCCATAGCATCAAATAAAGCTTTGTGCGCAAAAGCGTGTCCCCCCGCAACCAGAACGTATCCTCCGTTCCATGGCTTAACTACGGGCTTCGGAAGCAAGGGACCAACAACCACACCTTTCAGCAGCCTTGTTTGCTCCTTCCACCACAAAGCAGTAATTGCCGAAAAAGGCTGTAACACAAAAGCGGATATAGACGGCTTTGTGAAACGAATCGGACTCTCAATGTTAACCACAGGAACCCCCCTCACCCAAGCCATAATAGCAGGTACTACACAAAAATTGCTGCCTGAACTCACAACAACGTCAAACTCATGAAAAGCCCGTCCTACAGAGTTCAAAAAAGCTTTAGCAAGGCGCCCCATAAATATGGGCGCAGGAGTTTTCGGACCCCGAGGTTCGATTAGAGAACCGACTTCGCCAAATTTACGCAGTCTTCTCTCACTTAAAGTATCTCCTTCAGGAACAAGAAAGGACAAGGAAACTTTTTCATGAAGCGCTTGAGCTAACGCGTATGCGTAGCCGGTGTGCCCCCCACCACCAGCCAGAACCAACACGCGCCCGTGCACCTTGCCTCTCCCACAATATCTCGCGTTTAAGGAGTTATATAGTTGTCCATAGTTGTCCTTTTCATCCAGTGAGAAACGTTTAAATGTTTGTGAAACACGCTTACGGATTTGGAGACCTGCATAATGTCGGAGAAACCTTCACGTGGACTTGTTTATGAATGTGTGAAGTGCGGCGCCAAGGTGCTGACCGAAGAACTCGAGCTGCGCGGCGGAGGAGTTAAATGCACCTTTTGCGGTTACCGCGTCCTCAAGAAAATAAGGTCCCCCGTGGTGAAACGCGTAGCCGCTAAATAGTCTAGATGTCTTTAGGCTTACCTGTCGTCAACGAGGGTCAATGAACTCCGAAGACTTCGCTAGCTAGAAGATTTCTTTCTCGCCTATCTTTCGTAAAGCCTTCCCCCTAAGTCTTACCGCTGGGCCCACGGCTTCTTCAGGCTCCCTCTCGACGGTTTTTCGTTTCACGGTTTCTCCGCAGATGCCTCCAGGCAGTAGCCGTCTTTTTATACACGTCGCGTAGCTGCAGTTCGCGACCTCGCATTCCTCATCGGTCCATCTGCACCATACTGTGTTTCCACGGTAGAGGACAGCTTTTTTCCCGCATCGGAACAATTCACATTTTGGGGAACAATATTTTGGTTCAGACAACACGGGCACAACCCTAAATTTGGACAAAAATCTTGTTGAAGTTTGTGTCGTCGGTCAATTATGGCTAGGGCGACGGGTGTTATAAACTTTTTTCTTTTCCTTCAGAAACTTTTCTAGTACGAAACCTTCTATAAATCAAGGCTAAGGCGAAAAATGCAACCAGCATCCCCAGCGAAATGCAAGCAATAAACTGAGTGGTCTCCAGCGGGTACCCTGCAACCATTACGTATCTGTCTAGCTTAAACTCCGCCACCCTTGTTTCATCAAGGTAAATGGTTCTAGTTTCACAAAGCTTTCCCTCTACACTTACAGAAATCCGAACTTCACCGCCAATAATATTTTCGAATGAAGCTTTTCCGTTCGATCCTGTCCTTTGAGGAGGTATGTCCACATTTTCTCGCTCAACTTTCACTAGGGCATCGGAGATTGGATTTCCGAAGTGGTCTTCAACCACAACTGAAAGGTCCACGTTGAAAATCTTACAGTGGACCACAAAGAACAACCGATCTTTAATCAGATCGACGACGGTCTCGTTCAAAACAATCGTGCGATCTTGGTTGTATACCCAAATTTTGTATTTTCCAAATATGCAATGGAGGGCAACGCTTCCCCAAGCGTTTGTGGTTCCTGATTTTACAGGCTTTGCAACTCCACTACTCCACTCATAAGCCGCCACTTCAACATATTGGATCGGAAGTCCCCTTGAATCCAGCACGTGAACGAACATGGTGTACGTCGGAACGGCTATGGTTATGTTGACCCAACTTACGTTCATGGCGGCGGATAGTTTTTCCAAAGTTTCATTGTAAAAGGGGAGTCCGTATCGTCGAGCCTCGATTGTGTAGCTAATATTCGTAGGCATGTCTCCAGATATTTCCCAAATTCCTGTGCTATTAGTTACATAGGGTTTCGTTATATTTTGGTATGTTAAGGCTATGTCAACGAAGGGGAGGGGTGGATTTATTGCTATTCTTAGACGGGCAATCCAACACCACAACGTTAGTGTAACGTTTGCCCTGATGCTTGCATTGACTAAGGTGCCGACTGGTATCCTCCTTCCCGGCTCTCCCCATTCAGCCTCAAAAGTGTAATTACCACCCTCAAGCCAAAATTTTGCCAAGCCCTCTTCATCAGTTAAACTGGCATTAACTGCCCACATCGTTGCGTTATATGCCCAGACTTCTACGCCCGCCAAGACTTCCCCATCAAGTTTTTTGGCCTGAATTTGGCATGGGATCTTGACGATCGTAAAATTCTGGGTGTCAGGTACCAGCTTAATAGTTCCATTCATTATGGAGCTGGTTATGTTTACGGTATAAAGTCCCATCGAGGTATTTCCCGGAATCTCCCAAATAGCCGCGATCACGCCTCCAATCGAAGCGTTCTTTTGAATATTGATAACATCTTCTCCAGCGAATGTTATGTTAACCCATACCGATTCATTATCTTGGTAACTCGTCGCTCGAATGCCAACGACTTGGAACCTGTGGTATTCTGTGGCGTTTGTCAAGCCAACTGTGAAGTTTCCGATCGCACGGGTTTCGTTAAAGGCTATGTCGTATATGCCTGTGTAGTTCGTGTGGGCGCCAGCGCTAAAATCCGTGGGATACGTTCTATTTGCCTTTCCGTATCCAGTCGTAGTGGTGTTAGTTAGCGAGGTGATAGCCCAGTAGGTTTCATTTGCTGGATCTTTCACGGTTATGTTTGCAAAGTAAACAGTGTTTGCTTCTCCTCCTGTTACATTTACCCAAATGTCCGCTGGCATCCCTTCTTGTAACTGGTTTGGAGGCGGTGGCACAACTGCCTCGATATAGCACTTCGTTTCAAGAGTGAACGTGGCTGTATTATTTTTATTCGCCTCGATGTCATGCAACATAACAATGTAATTACCCATGAGGCGAGGGGGCACGACAAACGTGTCATTGACCGTCGTTTCTACTGCTGTTCCACTTTTCACCAGCTCTTCGTCAAAAAAGATGGTATAAGTCCCGTTAGGGGTTTCAATTGTTCCATTAACACGCAGAGTATCTCCTACGTATCCCACTTGTGGCTCGATGGAAATTGTTACTTCCGCCACCGCCACCTCGGGCAAAAACGAAATCATGAAAGTTGTTACAAACAACATCACCATGAAAGCCGTTTTGATTTTTCCTCTCTTTGACAAGTTTCTACGCACCCGTTTTCCCTCTATCTCCGAACTTTTCGATGCCAAGCTTTACTGTTTTAAAGATGTGAACATTTCATAGCAATGAGCGTTTTAAGCTTTATCTTCCTTCACCCTCTTCTCACAATTTCTGTGCTGCAACCGTCAAGTATTTCTTTAACAAACTGGAATTCACACAAGTCTAGGTGCTAATCATGATTGACGAGTTATCGAGTTTGGTTAAAGAACACGAGCAATGGCGCGGACGAAAATGCCTCAACCTGATTCCCTCGGAAAACGTTATGAGCCCTGCGGTTCGCTCCCTCCTCTCCTCCGACCTTGGACATCGATACACCTCGAGAGAGGGATTCTACATGGGCACCCGCTTCATCGACGAAATCGAACAGTACGGGGAGGAACTCGCCAAAAACCTTTTCAGGTGCGAAACCGCTGACCTGCGTCCACTCTCAGGTCACATAGCAAACCTCATCTTCCTCGCCTGTTTCACACAACCCAACGACACAATTTTGTGCGTTTCACCAGAGGATGGCGGATATCCCGGAATCTGGAAGCATGGCTTGTCGAGGCTCCTGAAACTTAGAACGGTTGGATTCCCCTTCTCGAAAGAAGCCAGGAACATCAAAGTCGAGGAAGCCAAGAATTTAATTTTGCAGAAGAAACCGAAGATAGTTGTTTTAGGAGCAAGCATATTCCTATTTCCCCATCCCATGCAGGAGCTCACAGAAGCCGCAGATGAAATCGACGCCCACGTTGCATATGACGGCTCCCACGTGTTGGGCTTAATAGCAGGGGAAAAGTTTCAAGACCCGCTTCGAGAAGGAGCCCACGCTCTCTACGGATCCACACACAAGACTTTCTTTGGACCGCAAGGTGGAATAATTC
>JREQ01003035.1_pt1 | contig 32067 bp, 31 predicted proteins | sample 210151 | NCBI WGS metagenome assembly JREQ01 (sample SAMN03019617, study PRJNA260268) | marine sediment metagenome | biome: Marine; feature: Sediment; material: Clay; isolation source: clay from marine sediments 31 meters below sea floor depth collected from... | place: New Zealand: Canterbury... | reverse complement strand
GGGTTTCACGAGAGACTGTAGTGCGGTGGAAGAGAGGATATGCTTATGTCTGGGTAATTATAGCCGTTATGGGTTCAATATGGAAGGTTGACTTCGTCTGGTTACTTACCGATACTCTCGACGGTGCCATGGCTATACCTAACCTGATAACGCTTCTCGCTCTGGGTGGTGTGGTAGCCAAGATGACCAGAGATTACTTTATAGAACGTAAGGAAGAGTATGTAGCTGAGGTACATATAGAAGAGTTGATTAAGTAGAGGAAAAATCATGCCCTAATTAAATAAGCCCCTTCTTTTGAGGAGGGGCTTATTTAATTTAAGAGTGGGGCCAGTTTTGCCCGGCATAAAGATTTTGACAAATAGCAAACTAAAGGCTAATCTGAATAACGGAAAATATAATATAAAAAGGAGGAGAGATGGCAGCTAAGGTTATCGAAGGTTTTTATTATACCCAAACTGATGAATGGCTGAAGGTGGAAGATAACGTAGGGACGGTAGGAATTACTGATTATGCCCAGGATAAGCTTGGCGATATTGTCTACCTGGAGAAAACGGAGAAGGGGAAGAAAGTAAAACAAGCTGAAACGCTTACGGCAGTTGAATCGGTAAAAGCGGCTTCTGATATCTATGCCCCTATCTCAGGAGAAGTAATCGAGGTAAACGAAAAAGTTGTTGCGGATAGTTCTATTATCAATAAAGATCCCTACAGAGAAGGATGGATTGCCAAGATAAAGATTGAGAATGCTGATGAATTGAAGAATCTTATGGGAGCTAAAGAATACGCAGAATATAGGAAAGAGTAGAGGTGCAGTATGAGATATATTCCAAGTACGGAAGAGCAGAAAAAAGAGATGCTGAAAGAGATTGGCGTCTCTTCTGTTGAGGATTTAATTGAGAGTGTTCCCCAAGAAGTTCGTTTTAAGAGGAAATTAAATATCCCGGGGGCAATTTCAGAAGCTGAGCTGGAAGAAAAGATTTACCAGATTGCTAACAAAAACTCAGATTTTTTCTTAATGAAACCCCTTATTGGAGCGGGTGCTTACAGACATCATGTGCCTGAGGCAGAAAAATTTCTCTTGCAAAGAGAAGAGTTCTGGACTTGTTATACACCGTATCAACCTGAACTTAGCCAAGGTATCCTGCAGTCAATGTTTGAGTTTCAGACATATATTGCCAGACTTACCAAAATGGATGTCGTGATACCTTCTATCTATGATGGTGCTTCAGCAACGGCTGAGGCAGCATTAATGTCCTTCAGGTTAACGCATAGAAATAAAATTATTATCTCGTCAACACTACATCCTCACTATAGAAAAACTGTTAAGACATATATAGCACCACACGAGCCAGAAATTGTTGAATTGCCGTATAAGGATGGTTTGGTTGACATTGATAAACTGGAGAAATTAATTGATGCTGGTGTTGCTTCTGTTATCGTCCAAAATCCTAATTTCTTTGGTGGCATAGAGGACCTGGCTGAAATCTGCGAGCTTGTTCATGCTAAGGGTGCTTTATTAATAAATGCCATTGCTGAAAGCATGTCGCTGGGGGTTTTAAAAGCTCCTGGGGAAATGGGCGCTGATATCGTAGCCGGAGAAGCTCAATCATTTGGCATGGAGCTAAATTATGGCGGTCCTTATAATGCTTACCTGGCAACCAGGAAACAATTCCTCAGGCAGCTTCCCGGAAGAATTGTCGGTGAGACGGTAGACGCGGATGGTAAGCGTGTTTTCGTGATGACCATGCGGGCTAGAGAGCAAGATATAAGAAGAGAGAAGGCAACTTCTAATATTTGTACTAACCATGGTTTAAATATTCTTGCCGCCAATATCTATCTTTCCCTTATGGGAACAGAAGGGCTTTATAAAGTTTCTCTTCTTAATACCAAAGCTGCACACTACCTAGAAAACTTGCTATTAAAATCGGGCAAGTTCGAAAGGGTTTTTCACTATCCTTTCTATAACGAGTTTTTGTTGAAGAGCAAAAATAGTATCTCTACCTTAAGTGAAAAACTGTTGAAGAACAACTTCATTCCTCCTCTGGAAATAAGCAGATTCTATAAAGAGGAAAGGCTCAGGGATGTTTTGCTTTTTGCTGTAACTGAGGTATTGAGTAGGGAGGATTTAAACCGGGTGGCTGAAATTCTTGCGGAATAAGGAGGAATAAAGATGAAATTAATATTTGAGAAAAGCGTAAAGGCTAGAGATGGTTATTCTTTGCCCAAAGATTTATTCGACGAGGTAGACATTAAGAGTTGCATACCGGCTTATGCTGCTACTGATGCTAAGAAAGCTCTTAGTGAAGTTTCCGAAGTTGATGTTATTCGGCACTTCACCAAACTTTCCAAGTTTAATTATGGCGTTGATGATGGCTTATACCCATTGGGGTCATGTACCATGAAATACAATCCCAAAGTTAATGAGAAACTAGCATCGCTAGATAACTTTGTCTGTGCCCCTCCCTTAGCCCCTGAAGAGACTGTTCAAGGTTGTTTAGAGCTAATGTACGATTTAAACAAGCTACTTTGTGAAGTAACAGGCGTAGACCAATATACTATGGCTCCTGCCGCTGGAGCACATGGTGAATTAACTGGCGTTCTCATTATGAGGCAGCATTTTGTTGACCATGATGATAAAAGGCATAAGATGTTAGTACCTGATTCTGCCCATGGCACCAATCCGGCTAGTTGCACCATGGGTGGCTTTAAAATGGTAGAGGTAAAATCAAACGAAAAGGGAACCGTTGATATCAAACAGCTTAAGGAGTTAATGGATGAGGATACTGCAGGATTGTATCTGACAAATCCTAATACTGTGGGCTTATACGATGAAGGGATACGAGATATTGAGGGAATTGTGCATGGCAAAGGAGGGTTGCTTTATTATGATGGTGCCAACCTTAACGCCTCATTTGGCATTATGAGGCCGGGGGATGCCGGCTTTGACATAGTCCATCTCAATCTACACAAATCATTTTCTACTCCACATGGAGGTGGTGGGCCAGGTTCAGGAGTTATCGGGGTAAAGAAAGCTCTTATTCCGTATCTTCCTACACCTATAGTTACCTTTGACGGTAAGAAGTATCATCTATCAGACGTGGGAGAAAAAAGCATTGGTATGGTAAGGGCATTCTGGGGTAATTTTCCTGTACTTGTTAAGACTTATGCCTGGATTCTTTCTATGGGGCCAGATGGACTTGGCAATTCCTCGGAAGCAAGTATTATCAATGCCAACTATGTGCTGGCTAAGTTAAAGAAATATTATCGGCCAGCATATGATCGTTATTGCGGGCATGAATGTGTGCTTACAGGAAGAGACTATAAAAAGTACGGAGTAAAAACTTTAGATATTGCCAAGAGGTTAATGGATTATGGTTTTCATCCACCTACAATTTATTTCCCTCACTTTGAGCCTTATGCTGAGGAAACAATAATGGTAGAACCACCCGAATCCGAAAGTAAGGAAGTGATTGATGAATTCACTGATGCCATGATCAAAATTTCTAACGAGGCGAAAACAAATCCTGAATTATTAAAAAGTGCTCCTCATAATACTCCTATAAGAAGAACAGATGATGTACTGGCAGCAAGGAGACCAATCTTGCATTATGACGATGAACTGAAACTTAAAGATGAATTGAAATGGAGAGCTGAAGATATTAATTTTTAGTTAGGAGGTGGATATGGAAGAGTTGTTATTGACCCCTATTCATGAGGAACACCTAAAGTTAAAGGCGAGGATGATACCATTTGATGGTTTTGATATGCCAGTGCAATATACAAGCATTATTGAAGAGCATTTTGCTGTAAGAGAAAAAGTAGGCATCTTTGATGTCTCCCATATGGGGGAGATTGAATTACGGGGCAAAGATGCGCTTCCTTTCACCGACTACATTGTAACGAATTCAGTAATGAAGATGAGGGACGGAGATATAAAGTACGCTCCATTGTGTTATCCCAATGGTGGCCAGGTGGACGATCTTTTTGTCTACAAAGTAGAGGATGATTTTGTATTACTTGTTGTCAATGCATCACCTGACTATTCCGTGAAGGATTTCGCTTGGATTTCACAGCAAAAGGGAAGCTTTGATGTAGAAATTTCGAATAAGAGCCAGGACTACGGGGAAGTAGCAGTACAGGGGCCTATGTCAGAAAAATTGATGGGGCCTTTGGTAAAAGGAGATATGCCCCTTAAAGAACTGAAACGTTTTAAGTTTATGTATGGGGAGTTGTTCGGTAAAAAGATTCTTATCTCGCATACAGGTTACACGGGAGAAGATGGCTTCGAAGTTTACTCTAAGGCAAAAGACATTGTGGCTCTCTGGAATGGTATTCTTGAAGAAGGTGAAAGGTTTGGCATGAAACCTGCAGGGTTAGGGGCAAGAGACACAACAAGGTTTGAGGTTTGCTACTGGCTTTATGGCAATGATATTGATGAAACAATAAATCCGCTCGAAACAGGTCAAGGCTGGACAGTAAAATTTGACAAGGAGAAGTTTATTGGCAAAGAGGCACTTCTTAAAATAAGAGAGAGGGGAATTAGCCGGAAGCTTGTTGGCCTCTATATTCCCGCAGGTGGTATTCCCAGACATAAAATGGAAGTGAAGAAAGACGGAAAGAAGATTGGATACATCACCTCAGGGAATTACTGTCCTTCTTTAAAGAAGGTATATGCATGGGCTATCCTTGATCTCCCTTATACCGAGAAGGGCAGTAAAGTAAATGTTGTTATCAGAAACAGAGAAGTGGAAGCAGAGGTTGTTGATACGCCTTTTGTTAAACCATTTGATAAAAGGTAAAAGAATTGCAGAACCAAAAGAAGCTGTTTAGAAACTAGTGATTGAGGTTTGTCCTGAGCGAAGCGAAGGATTGAGGAGCTTTTCGGAAGTTTTTCAAGCTGAGAAAATTTAATCTTTATTTAGTTTGCCTTGCCTTAAACGAGATAGCTAACCTAGGTAAGAAACCAATTCTTTAGGCAAAGCAGTAAGCGATGGAAACTGAATATGATGTCACCATAATCGGCGGCGGCCCGGGGGGATACGTAGCAGCTATTTATGCCTCCCAGCTAGGAGCGAGGGTAGCTTTGGTGGAAAAGGATCGCCTCGGTGGTACATGCCTCAATTGTGGTTGTATCCCGACAAAGTCATTGCTTAGAAGTGCCGAGGTACTACAGCAGGCTAGGAGAGCGAGTGAGTTTGGCCTGGAGATTGACCATATTGAGGTGAATTTGCCCCAGATTATTGCCCGCAAGAATAATATAGTAGATGGGCTGTTAGCTGGAATTAACCACCTAACGCTGGCTGGTAACATAAGTATTTACAAGGGTGCGGGGCGCATTGTGTCTCCCACGTTAGTGAAGGTAAACGATGAGGAGATTCCAACCAAGAGGATCATTATCGCCACAGGCTCGGAGACTGCTTCACTTCCTATCCCCGGTTTAGACCTTCCAGGGGTGGTTACCACTGATGAGATGCTAGATGTGACCAAACTCCCCCAAAGCCTGATAGTCATCGGGGGAAACGTCGTGGGCGTGGAATTTGCCACCATCTTCAATGCCTTTGGCACTAAGGTGACTATCCTCGAGATGCGACCCTTCCTCCTAGAGCCAGTTGACCTGGAGATCAGCCAACGTTTTGCCCAGATCCTAAGGAGACAAGGCATTACGATCATAACTAGCGCTACAGTCAAGGCAATAAGGCAGGAAGGGACAATGACTAAAGTGGTCTGGGACACACTGGAGGGAGAACGAGGAATCGAGGCGCAAATGGTTCTCATGGCTACTGGGCGTTCCCCCTATACTGAAGGACTGGGCTTAACTGAACTAGGGATGAAGATGAAAAGACGAGCTATCGCGGTGAACGAGAGACTAGAAACAAATATCCCTAATATTTATGCTATCGGAGACGTAATTGGCGGGCATATGCTAGCTCATGTTGCCTCCTACGAGGGGAAGATTGCTGTAGAGAATGCTCTTGGTCACTCTCGCCGGGTAGACTACCAAGCTGTTCCTATTTGTGTCTTCACCCACCCTGAGATAGCAGGTGTTGGCTTGACCGAAAATGAAGCCAAAACTAGGGAGCTTTCTTATAAAGTGAGTAGCTTCCCTTTTAGCGCCTGTGGCCGTGCTCATACCCTGGGGGAAACGATGGGCATGGTTAAGATGGTTTGCGAAGCAGAAAGTGGAAGGGTACTGGGGATGCACATCATGGGGCCTCATGCTGACGATCTGATAGCAGAAGGCGTGCTGGCAGTCAAATGTAGCCTCACAGCCAAAGATATCGCCGACACCATGCATGCTCACCCCACACTGCCTGAGGCAGTGCTGGAAGCGGCTTTAGGACAGTTGGATGGCTCGATTCACTTTCAAACTAAACAGGCTGGCTAAACTCGAATTCGTAGGGGATTTTGGAATCAAAGAAATCTTACCAAGCTTATTATTTGGGGGTGGTGCCATACCAGCTTGCCTTAAACTTGCAACAATCATTGGTAGAGGCAAGAGTTAAGGGAATCAATCCTGATGTGCTGCTGCTCCTCCAGCACCCCCCAGTTTTCACCATAGGACGCTTTAGAGGAGAAGAGGATATAATTGTTCCCCCAGAGAGGCTGGCTCAAGAGGGGATAGGCGTCTTTCACATCGGTAGAGGAGGAGGCATCACCTACCATGGCCCAGGACAACTTATAGGCTATCCTATTCTCAGTCTTGAAGAAAACGGGCTTGGTGTGCGTCAATATATCTGGAAACTAGAGTCAGTTATCATTAACTTGCTACATTCTCTTGGTATTCGAGGTCATCGGATTAGCAGGTATCCTGGCGTCTGGGTGAATGTGAAAAAAGTTTGTTCTATAGGGGTGAGGGTTAACCATGGTATTACTATGCATGGTTTTGCTCTTAATGTAGATACGGACCTACGGTATTTCGAATATATAAACCCTTGTGGCATGAAAAAGGCGGGAATAATGACCTCTATTTCAAAAATATTGGGGTATCCTATAGAGGTCGAATCCATCATAGGGGGGTTGCTTCATTCCTTTTCAGATATATTTGGTTTCGAATACAAACAGGAGGTCGATAGATGTCTAGTTATGCTAGACGCCCTGAGTGGTTAAAGCTAAAACCTCTGGATTCCACCATACTGACCAAAATGAGGAAGCTCACCCGGGGGCTAAAGCTGCATACCATCTGCGAAAGTGCTCGCTGCCCCAACCGGACAGAATGCTTTGCTCAAGGCACAGCCACATTTATGATCTTGGGGGATATTTGTACTCGCAACTGTACCTTTTGTGCCGTAAAGCACGGAAAGCCTGAAGCTCCTGACCCAGAAGAGCCAGAGCATATCCTGTCAGCAGTCAAGAAATTGGGGCTACGCTATGTAGTCATTACCTCTGTAACCAGAGATGATCTCCCCGATGGTGGCGCTTCTCAATTTGCCCAGATAATCAAAGCCCTTCGTGCATATGATTCTAATATCTTGGTTGAGGTTCTAGTCCCTGATTTCAGGGGCTCGCTGCCCGCCTGGCAAATTGTAATAGATGCCTCGCCAGACGTTCTCAACCATAATGTGGAAACGGTACCCCGACTTTACCTTGAGGTTCGCTCTGGGGCTAAGTACCAGCGCTCATTAGAGCTCTTGAGACGGGCTAAACTGAATAGTTTGCTAACTAAATCCGGACTGATGTTGGGGTTAGGGGAAAGGGAGAATGAGGTGATAGAGGTTATGGAGGATCTAAGGGAAGCTGGGTGCGATTCTATTACCCTGGGGCAGTACCTGAGGCCCTCCCTGAAGCATCACGAGGTGGTAAGATATGTTACTCCTGCTGAGTTTGCCCAATATGAGGTTATTGCGAGGAAGATAGGGTTCTTAGGGGTGGCGTCGGGGCCATTGGTGCGTAGCTCCTTCAATGCTATTGACTTTTATAATGAGGTAAGATTATGTAAAAGTACAAACCATTCCATATGACTTATCTGCTTACTCATGGTGAGCTTTACTCAGTGATGAAATTTGTCTTAAAGTGAGAGGGTTATATGGGGCAGTTATAAACATGAAAGTGTTATAATATAAATGAAGGAGGCTAATTCTTTCTGGAGGCTGAAGAGCTAGCGAAGTTAGCGGTGGGAGCTGCTTCTGAGAAGCAAGCAAGTAATATAGTGATGCTTGATGTAAGAGGATTATGCTCCTTTGCCGATTATTTCGTTATTTGTAGTGGAGAAAGCGACCGTCAGATAGAGGCCATTTGGCGAGGCATTGATGAAGTACTGAGGAGCAAAGGCATTATACCCCATCATAAAGAAGGCACCCCCGATTCCGGTTGGCTCCTTGGTGATTTTGAGGCAGTTATCGTTCATATATTTAACTCTGCTGAGCGGGATTATTATCAACTAGATAAGCTGTGGGACAAAGCAACTCCCGTGGTTAGAATCCAATAGATAGTGACTATTAGCTAACCCATCTATCAATATCTTTGTGATAGTCAAAAATTTCTTCCGCTGAGAAGAAGAGATTTATTTCCTTAGAGGCATTCTCTACTGAGTCGGAGCCATGGATTAGGTTATGCTCAATATCGAGGCCAAAGTCACCCCTGATGGTGCCAGGGGAAGCTTTAGCCGGGTCAGTTTCGCCCATTGTTTGCCTTATTATTTCCACAGCATCTTTTCCCTGAAAAGCAAGGGCGATGATAGGGCTAGAGGTAATGAAATCAACCAATTCATTAAAGAAAGCTTTGTCTTTATGAATGGCGTAGTGACGTTGAGCCAGGGTTTTATCCATTTGTAACATTTTCATGGCTACAATTTTGAGTCCCTTTCTTTCAAGGCGGGAAATTATTTCCCCGGCTAATCCTCTTTGTATGGCATCGGGTTTAATAAGCACTAAGCTTCTCTGCTCGTCGGGATTGCTTTGCTTCGCTTGCAATGATAGTTCCTCTTTACACCCTTCGGATTAGGGTAATTAAATCTACTTTTTCTAAAGAATCAACTACTCTGTCAGCTTCCTCGAAATCTTGTTTGGGGTGGGTGTTGGTTACCGCTAGGCATCTCATTCCGGCAGCTTTAGCTGCTTTAACGCCGAAGGGGGAGTCTTCGATTACAATGCAATCCTTGGGCTCCGCTCCCAATTTCTCCGCAGCTAAAAGATATATCTGGGGACTGGGCTTGCTTTCCGCCACTTCCTTACCAGAAACAATACAATCGAAAATTCCCTCGAGGTTAAGTTCGCTACTGAGCAAATCGATGTTTTCCTTTGGTGCTGAAGAAACCAGGGCTTGCTTGAAGTTTCCCCTCTTAATCGTGTTTAGTAGCTTAACCACCCCGGGAAATGGCTTGATATTCCCCTTTGCCTTCTCTCGAAAATTTGCCTCCTTTTCTTGAACTGTGGACTCAATATCTTTTTCTGCTAATCCTTCTCCCAAAACATTGCGAATTATGAAGTCATTTCTAGTGCCAAATAGTCTGGTAAAATGTTCCTTAGTAAAGTTTACTCCCCTTTTAGCAAAGGTTTCCTGCCAGGCAGCAAAGTGAAATGAGTTAGAATCAGCAATAACTCCGTCCATATCCCAGAGGATTGTCTTTTTTGATCGCCTCCATACGTAGAACAAAGAGCTGCCTTCAGCTATAACTGTGTTATCTTTAAGGGCAAGCACTCCCTTGGTTTCCACTAGTCTTCTTGTCAATTTGGTGACCCAGGCAGAGATTTGGATTGGCTCATTGATGGGAGCTACTTGTTTGAATCTCACCTCGCTTTTAGCAGTAACGCCAAAATCAATGCCGCAGCAGAGGATGACGTAAGCAGTTACTTCATCAAGGAGGGTATAGAGAATACCCGCATGAGTTACATTATCCCAGCCTTGGTGGCATTCTCCTGGGGTGAACTCTGCCCTGACCCTTTCTCCATCGTAAACAGGTTTCAGCTTTAATCCTATGGGATTATCTTCGCCACAGCCAAAGCAAAGCCTGGTTGAATACGCCACATCTAATTTTGGAATTTGCACTTCCCTTTCTCCTTTCGTTTGGTTTCGTTAGCTAAAGCCCACTGTAGGCTCTGAGCCCTTCGCTTCACTCAGGGTGACAGAGGGATACCTTTTCTTTGGTTTCGTTATATGGGGAGGGCGAAGATATAAAGGTTGCAAGGTAGCTAGGTCATCTTGCTCTCCTTTAGTCAGTCTTTGCCAACCTAATATAGCTAAAGAGCCAGCTCGAGACAATGTAGAAGTTTGCGGTATTATAGCTCGCTGGCCCAAATTTTGTTGTATTTCATTTACCATATCAGGCGCGATTTCACCACAAAAAAGCGTCTTTTGGCGTATTCGTTGGCATAAAGCATCGAGCGTAGTTAAATGTTCCTCTTCTAAACATCGCCACTCGTTATTCTTTTGTTGATAAAAGGCAGTGGCAATTTCCTCACGACTAGCCTTGTGGATGGGAGACAATGGCAAGCCGGTATAAGCAAAAGGGTAAGCTTCGGCTTCCAACGTGCTTATACCAAGCAAAGGAACGGCTAAGGAGAAGGCTAGCCCCTTGGCTGTGCTTATCCCCACCCGTAGCCCGTTGAAACTCCCCGGACCTTTAGCTACGATGATGGCTTCTATAGAGTTCGGTTTTGCCTTAACTTGTTTTAGCAGATGAACCAAATTGGGCATCAATTCTACAGTGTGGTTTTGAGCTGATTCCCAAGCTAGCCCGGTTAGAATTTCACCCTTATGAGATAAAGCAATGCTAGCGGTATTAGAAGAAGTATCTATAGCTAACTCCATATTTTTTCCTTACTTAAAGTCGATTTAAGCTGTTTTATTAATTCTAAGTAGTGCTCACCCCTAGGTTTAAGACTAATAGTGCGTTGTGTTTCACAATTGGAGACGTAGTTTAATTTTATAAGCAAATTGTTCTGGGGTAGTACTCGCAGCCCCTTTTCTGCCCATTCAACTACACAGATTCCCTCGCCATAGAAGTATTCTTCTAGCCCCAGGTCAGCAATTTCGCCAATATGGTCGAGGCGATAGAAATCAACATGGTATAGGGGGAGCCTACCATGGTACTCCCTGACTATGACAAAAGATGGACTGAAAGCGTACTCCTTTGTGCCTAATCCATATGCCATGCCCTGGACAAGGCAAGTTTTGCCTGTTCCCAAATCACCCACAAGAAGAAAAATATCGCCTCTTTGAGCTAGCTTGCCTAGGTAGTTTCCTAGAAGCTGAGTTTGCTCTGGGCTATGCGATTTCAGCTTTAGGAAATTCATCCCGGAAGTGCTCCCAGCCCCCCTTTTTAAGGGGGATAACATTTCCTTTGCTATTTAGCAAAGTTACTCGATTTGGCAACGTTTCTTCTACTATGTCACCGATTACAGTCACGGGACAATTTAGAGCCTGTCTGACTTTGTTCATAATAGTCTTGTTAGCGGTAAAAAGCAGTTCATAGTCCTCTCCCCCATATAGAGCTAACTCACGATAGTTTGGGAAATTAACCTTGACTAGTGGATGTGTGGGCACCTGGTCCATTCTTATTTTGGCACTGACTTTGCTAGCTTGGCAAACGTGGTCAAGGTCAGCAATCAATCCGTCGCTTATATCTATGGTAGTCTTGACTCTCTGCTCGACTAAGATCTGTCCCTCTTTTACTCTAGGCGTAGGCTGAAGATGACCACGCCTCAAGATACTGGTTGTTTCAGGGTCTAAACTCATTTTCCCCTTAAACATTTCCAGGCTAGCTGCTGATAATCCTAACCATCCTGTGACAGCTATCTGCTCACCGGGTGTTGCTGTTGACCTCTTAAGTATCGATTTGCCTTCTGAGTGGCCTAGGACAGCGATAGTGATAACTACATTAGGGGCAGCAGCGAGGTTGCCTCCAACTATAGCTACCCCAAATTCTGTGGCTAGGCATGCCATGCTATGGCAAAATTTGGTAATATTTTCTACCTCAAGTTCACCAGGTGCTGCTAGAGAGATTAAGGCATATTTGGGAATGCCACCCATAGCGGCTATATCGCTTAAATTTACCGCCAGTGCCTTCCAACCTAATTCCTCCCATGTAACGGTGTTTAGGTCGAAGTGTATACCTTGGACTAAACTATCTGTGGTAGCCAACTGGATGCGGTTATCACTTTGCCATGCCGCCGCATCATCACCAATGCCAACCAAGAGTTGCTGCCAAGAAGCCTGCTGGGGATTCTTGAATTTGTCAGTGATGTTACGTATGAGGTTGATTAAACCAAATTCCCCTAACTCCAATAGCTTCATCCTTGAAATTATAGCATTGGCTTTATCGTGACCTCAACTTTAACAATTTGGCTGGTAAATGCTATAGTTTGCTCCCATGAAGTATGCCATTCTTGGTGATATTCATGCTAATTTAGCTGCTTTCGAAGCTGTGCTTGAGGACATTGAAGCTAAAGGGGGATTTGATGAAATATGGTGTCTAGGAGACATAGTGGGATATGGTCCTGAACCTCATGCTTGCATTGAGCTTTTGCGGCGGTACAAACATATCTCTGTTGCTGGCAATCACGATTGGGCTGCTATTGGCAAGATTGATACCTCAGATTTTAACCTAGATGCTGCCCAAGCTTGCCAGTGGACAGCACAGCAGCTAACTGCAGAGGATGTAAATTACTTACAGGACCTTGCTATTGAATTAAGGCGAGACGACTTTACTCTGGTTCACGGGAGTCCCCATCAGCCCATCTGGGAATATCTGCTATCGGTGAATGCCGCTCGTGATAATTTTGGCTATTTTGATACCAGTTTCTGCCTCGTGGCGCACTCGCATGTGCCATTAATTTTTGGGCAGAATAAAGATGGCAAATGTTTTGCGGCAAAAACTCCTAGTGCACTAAGATTGGGATCTGAAAACCGTCGCTTAATTATTAATCCTGGTGGTGTGGGACAGCCTCGCGATGGCGACCCCAGAGCGAGTTATGCTCTCTATGACAATGAAGCTCAAATCATGTATCATTGGCGTGTTAATTATGATATAACTGTTACCCAAAAGAAAATGATGGAGCACAAATTGCCTTTACCACTGGTTCTTCGCTTAAATTATGGTTATTAGCATGCTATAATGGGGTGAATCTAACAATGCGTAATTACGAATTAGTGACTGTAATTAGCCCTGAGGTTGACGGAGAAGAGTTGCCCAAGGTGGTGGAAAAAGTGAATCGGTTTATTAGCGACCGAAATGGGATTGTGGAGGAGACAGAGCAGCGGGGGAGAAGGAAGTTAGCTTATCCTATAAAGAAATTTATGGAAGGTGATTACATTTTGACTCGCTTCAAGTTAGAGCCGAAATTGGTTAAGGCACTCGAAGCAGATCTTGCAGCTTCCGAAGAAATTCTACGGCAGCTTATAGTGAAAGTGGGTGATTGATATGGCAAGCTTAAACAAAATTATACTCATTGGCAATTTAGGTAGTGATCCTGAGATGAGGTTTACACCTAATGGCAAAGCGGTTACCTCTTTTCGCCTAGCTACTAATTATCGTTACACTACTTCTGCAGGGGAGAGCAGGGAGGAAACCGATTGGTTTAGAATTACTGTTTTTGGCAAGCAAGCTGAGCAATGCAATCAATTCTTAACTAAAGGAAGGCAGGTTTATGTCGAAGGAAGATTGCACGCGCGCAACTGGCAAGGCCAAGATGGGCAGATGCGCACTAGCCTTGAGGTAACTGCAAATCGGGTGCTTTTTCTTGGTAAGCGAGCTTTGGCTCCTCTTCCAGAAGAGGGCGAGCTTGAACCTGAGGACATACCTTTTGAGCAGAGTGAAGGAATTGGAAATTGATTAATCGTAGGAGAGTGAGAAAACCAAGAAATTATATTCCCAGGCCAGCAATTTGCCCCTTTTGTACTGAGAAAATAAATATAGATTACAAGAATGTTTCTATGTTGTCTCAATACATTTCCGGTCGTGGCAAGATTGAATCACGGCGGAGAACCAGGGCTTGTGCTAAGCACCAGCGGCGTTTGGCACATGCTATAAAGAGGGCTCGATTTTTAGCTCTATTACCTTATGCCCCAAGCCATATTTGGAAGACGGGTGGTGTAGGTCTACGTTAATAGGTGTCTTGAAGGAACTGCATGCCAAAACGTACTTACCAGCCAAAGAAAATTTCCCGCAGACGTAAATTGGGCTTCCGTGCCCGAATGGCTTCTCGTGGTGGGCGGGAGGTGCTTAAGGCGAGACGTCTTAAGGGGCGATGGAGGTTGACTCCAGCTTAGTTGCATTTTCATGAGGGGGTCTTGGGCTTTAACTAAGCGAGCGCAGTATGCTCTAGTTTACCAGCAAGGGAGTACATATATAGATAGTTTAATTGTGATGAAAGCACTGCCTAACGGATTGAACTTGAGTAGATATGGCTTTTCTGTAACTAAGAAGGTGGGTAAGGCAGTACAACGCAATCGTTTGAAGAGGTTGCTTAGAGAAATAATACATTTGCAATTGGTAAAGCCGGGATGGGACATCGTCTTTGTCGTTCGCCGAGAGGCAGTTACTGCTGACTACCATCAACTGGAAAAGGCAGTAATTAAGTTGCTAACCCAAGCAGAGCTAATTACAAGGGGTGATGAAACAGCTAGCGCTAAAGTTAATTAAATTATATCAGGCGACGGTATCAGAGGTTACCCCTCATTCTTGCCGCTTCCAGCCAACATGCTCGTACTACGCCTGCGGGGCGATTAAGAGATATGGATTTATCAAAGGTAGCTGGCTAGTGGTTAAGAGGTTAGCTCGATGCAATCCTTTCTCTAAAGGTGGTTATGACCCTGTGCCTTAGTTATCATTTTAGTGTATTGAGATGAGGATTAAAATATTAATTTTCCTTGGCATTTTTTGCTTCCTCGCCTTAAGCGCCGGTGGTTGTGTAGGAGGACAACAAAAGCCTCTAGGATTCTCTGGAGTTATTTCTTATGATGGGATTCTCTATTTAGGTTCCACAGATGGCAAAGTAATGGCAGTAAATCCGTCGGCTCGAAATCAAGAAATGTCGTTCCCCTCTTCTGAGGGGGAATGGTATTTTGCTATTACTATGCCCTCTAAAGGCATATCATGTGGCCCCTCATCTGTACCAGTAAGCATATACGGCACACCGACTGTAGTTGGTGAATCGGTTTGTATTGGCAGCTATAATGGTAAGGTCTTGATGATGAGCCCTTCAGCCAGGCGCCAGAATTTGCCTTTTCCTCAGACAAGAAGTGGTGAGTGGACTTACCCTAGAACAGAGGATGTAATCGAGCCTATTGTAGGTAGTCCTGTGGTAGCTGATGATACTGTCTATGTGTGCAGTTCAGATAGCAGGGTCTATGCTTTGGATATGACCTATGGAGATGAAAAGTGGAAATCTGACCCATTGGGTGACAAGTTATGGATAACGCCGGTGGTAGAAGAGGAAACTGTGTATGTGAGTACCTTTGACGGGCATATTTATGCTTTATCAGCTAAGGATGGTAGCCTATTGTCTTGGGCTTTCGAAGCAGAAGCGGGATTTGTCTCTTCTCCAGTGCTTTATGAAAACACTATATTTGCTGGTTCATTTGACCGTAATCTATATGCGGTAAGGGTAGGCGATAATGAGCCATTGTGGAAATTCCCTGGAGATAATTGGTTTTGGGCTGCTCCCGTGGTAGCCAATGGTGTTGTTTATGCTGGCTGTCTCGATGGCAAAGTTTATGCTATTGACTCGAAGACGGGTAACGAATTGTGGGAATTTGATGCTGGAAGTCCCATTGTTTCTTCACCAGCCTTAGCAGATGATTTGCTGGTGGTAGCTTGTGACTCAGGCGAGGTGTATGCGCTTGATATATTTAAAGGTGAGCCAATCAATGAGGTATCTATCGGTGCCCCTGTTCGGGCGTCTCTTTGCATCCAGGAAGGCATAGTCTATATCCGTGCCCAGGATAACTGTCTATACGCTATGGATGTGGGCAAGGGGAAAACGAACTGGAGATTCCCTCTGACAATTAAGTAAGATTTGCAATTATGACATACTTGTGGAATTTAATTATAGTTGACCCAATGCTTAATGGCTTGATTGCTTTATCAAGCCTTCTACCTAAAGCAGTGGAGTTTGGTTTGGCCATTATTATCCTTACTATTGTGGTTCGTTTGATACTCACGCCCCTCACCTTAAGGCAACTCAAATCTACTAAAGGCTTGCAAGCTATGCAGCCCAAGATCCAAGAGCTGCAAAAGAAATATGCCAAGAATAAACAGAAACTTCAGCAAGAGACGATGAAAGTCTATAAAGAGGCGGGAGTGAACCCTATAGGTTGTATGTGGCCTATGCTAGTTCAGGTTCCTTTCTGGATTGCTCTTTATCAATCTATTATGAGAGCCCTGGCTACCACGCCGGAGAACTTACTGGATCTATCTCGGCATCTTTATTTCTGGCAGATAGCGAATCAGGCACTTCCCTTAAATAGTCATTTTTTGTGGCTTGATTTAGGTCAGCCTGACAATTATTTAATCCTACCCATTCTAGTTGGCGTCTCGATGTGGGTGCAGCAGAAAATGACCACTGCACCATCTGCTGACCCAAGCCAGCAATCCATGAGTAGGATGATGTTGCTAATGATGCCGTTTATGTTTGGTATGCTTTGCATGATGTTTCCCAGTGGTTTAGCTCTCTTTTGGCTGGTTTCCACTGTGATTGGTATTGCGACTCAATATTTTGTTACTGGCGGTTGGGGTTATCTTAGACCTTCTCCTAAAGCACAATCAGCACCAAAGTGGAAAAGCAAAAGAGCATTATAGAAGTGGCCTCAGACAAAATCAATATTGAAGCAAATTGCCAGGAATGAGAGGTTAGAACATGGAAGAGTTGGAGATAACTGCCAAGACAGTAGAGCAGGCAACTGAGGAGGCAGAAAAGCGGTTGGGAATAGATCGTGATCAATTTGAAACAGTGGTTGTTAAAGAGGGCAAATCGGGGATTTTTAGGGGCGAAGGAGCCGTAATCAGAGTAAAACCACTAGTTCCGCTGGGAAAAGATATAGTTGGAGTAGCTATAGAGGTGTTGGAGAACTTGCTGAGGTTAATGGAGGTAACAGGTGCTATTAAAGCCTCATCTGGTGAGATACCAATAGCTTTGGATATTGAGGGTGATGATTTAGGTATTTTGATTGGGCGGCGAGGTCAGACTTTAACTTGCTTGCAATACATCGTTAGGCTCATAGTGGCGGGACGGTTAGAGGCTTGGTTGCCATTAAGTATTGATATTTGTGGGTATAAAAAACGCCGCCGTGATTCTTTGCAAAAGCTGGCCTTGAGGTTGGCAGAGCAGGTAAAATTAAGACGCCGTGCTATGACTTTGGAGCCAATGCCAGCTGATGAGCGCCGTATTATTCATCTAGCTTTGGCTAATCATCCTGATGTTGTCACTCACAGTGTAGGAGAGGGCGAAGATAGAAAAGTAGTTATTCTGCTGAAACGAGGCTAGCCCGTGTTCCGCAAAGTAAGTAGTAAGGCAAATTTTCCCCGAATAGAGCAAGATATTCTTCGTTTTTGGAAGGAGCATGGCATTTCTGACAAAAGCATCGAGGCAAGAAGAGGGAACCAGCATTATGTTTTCTATGAAGGTCCGCCTACAGCTAATGGCAGTCCTGGGATTCATCATGTGCTATCCCGATTATTTAAGGACATCATTTGTCGCTATAAGACAATGAAAGGTTATCATGTGCCACGTAAGGCAGGGTGGGATACCCATGGATTGCCTGTAGAACTGGAAGTAGAGAGTTCTCTTGGTTTCAGCAATAAGGCTCAAATTGAGCAATATGGGGTGGCTCAGTTCAACCAGAAGTGTCGGGAAAGTGTCTTTAACTATATTAAGGAATGGGAAGCCATGACTGAGCGCATTGGTCATTGGCTGGATATGAAACATCCCTATATAACTTTGGACAATGGCTATATTGAGTCTTGCTGGTGGATAGTGAAAAAACTATGGGACAAAGGCTTGATTTATCAGGGCTATAAGGTAACGCCACATTGTCCTAGATGTGGCACCTCACTTAGCTCTCACGAGGTAGCTCTGGGCTACCGAGATGATACTGAAGACCCATCGGTTTACATAAAGTTTAGGATTATTCCGGATACTCTTATAGCTTGGAGAAGACTTCTCAATATTGATATAGACAAACCTGCTTATTTCTTGGCATGGACGACTACTCCATGGACACTACCTGGCAATACTGCACTGGCGGTAGCCGCTGAGGCCGAATATGCAGTGGCAGAAGTAGATAGTGAATATCTTATCCTAGCTTCGACCTTGCTTGAGCAGGTAGGGCTAAGTCCTTGCAGAGTGGTTGAGAGTGTTAAGGGAAGGGACTTAGTTGGGGCGCGGTATGAGCCGCTATTTAATCCACATAAGTATAGCGTGGGACGAGAGCATTTCCCGCTAATTATCGAGGCTGGCATTCGCAAGACATGCTCTGAACCTCGGGGTGGTCTGACTTATCCAGTAATTGATACTGATTTTGTCTCTCTGGAGGAAGGCACAGGTATTGTCCATGTTGCCCCTGCCTATGGTGAGGTTGACTTTGAGGCCGGGATACTTAAAGGACTTGATTTTGTCCACATGGTAGATTTACAAGGTATTATTACTGGAAGCTATCCTTTTTCCAGCAAATTCGTCAAGGATGCTGACCATCTTATTCTTGATGACCTAAAGTCAAGGGGTCTTCTCTTTCGCAGTGAGAGAATTATTCATACCTATCCCTTTTGCTGGAGGTGTGACACACCACTTCTCTACTATGCTAAAAAGGCGTGGTATATCAGAACAACAGCAGTGAAGGATAGGCTTATTTCTGGCAATGCAGAGATAAACTGGTATCCCAGCCATATTAAGTATGGTCGTTTTGGTGATTGGCTGGAGAACAATGTCGATTGGGCCTTCTCCAGAGAGAGGTATTGGGGGACTCCACTTAATATTTGGTGTTGTTCTTCCTGTGGCAACTATGAATGTGTAGGTAGCGTTGATGAACTGAAAGCAATGCCCAATCTTAGAGGCTTAAATGAGTCTTTAGATTTGCATCGTCCCTTTGTTGACGGGATAACCTTTAATTGCTCCCAGTGTGGTGGTGAGATGCGGCGTATTCCAGAGGTAATTGATTGCTGGTTTGATTCGGGAGCCATGCCTGTTGCTCAGTGGCACTATCCCTTTGAAAACAAAGACAGTTTTGAGCAGAACTTTCCCGCTGATTTTATTTGCGAGGCTATTGACCAAACTCGGGGTTGGTTTTATAGCTTGCATGCTATATCCACCTTGCTCTTTGAACAGCCTTGCTTTAAGAATGTTATCTGCTTGGGACATGTTGTTGATGCCCAGGGTGAGAAGATGAGCAAGGCCAAGGGCAATGTAATTGATCCCTGGACAGTGGTTAATGATTATGGCGCTGATGTCCTCAGGTGGTATTTGTTAGCTTCCGTGCCAGCGGAAAATATTCATCGCTTCTCTACTCAAATGGTTGCCGAGACCATGCGGAAAGTTTTGCTTACTTTATGGAATACTTATTCCTTTTTTGTCCTCTATGCTAACATTGACCGTTTTGTTCCCCAGCCCTCAGTCCCAGCTATCTTTGCTGAGCTGGATAATTGGATTATCTCGGAGCTTAATCGGCTTGTAGCCGAGGTAACTAAGGCGCTAGATAGCTATGACCCTACATCGGCGGCGCGCTACATTCAGAGCTTTATTGATAATCTTTCCAATTGGTATGTGAGGCGAAGTCGACGCCGATTTTGGAAAAGCGAGAATGATGCGGACAAGTTAGCAGCCTATACCACGCTGTATCAATGTCTGGTGACTTTGTCACAGCTTCTGGCCCCCTTTATACCGTTTATTAGTGAGGAGCTTTATCAAAATTTGGTGTGCTCTGTTAATCCTGAAGCCAAAGAGAGCGTGCACTTGACTGATTTCCCTGTAGTTGATAAAGCTAAAATCAATGATAAGCTAGATAACAATGTCAAGTTAGCTATGAGAATAGCAAGCTTGGGTAGGGCAGCACGGGCAAAGGCAGGGATTAAAGTGCGCCAGCCTTTAGCAAAAATCATAGTCAAGATGGAATCTGGAGAAGAGGAAGCTTTAGACAAGTTAGCCACTGAAATAGAAGAGGAGATAAATGTCAAGGAGATAGAGTTTTCCCCTGAAGAACTTTCCTTGGACATGCCTGGCTATAGCATAGCCAGTGATGGTAGGTATACGGTGGCTCTAAGCACTGAATTGACTCCTGAGCTAGCTGCAGCGGGGATAAGTAGAGAGGTTGTGCGCCGTCTTCAGAATATGCGCCGTGCGGCTAATTTCGATGTTGCTGACTACATCATCACTTATTATCAGGCAGGAGAGCCGATTAAGCGAGCAATAGCCGATTTTGGTGATTATATTAAGCAGGAGACATTATCTCGGGAACTTATCGCTGATTTTCCTCCCAACGGGGCTTACACCGAGAAATATCGCATCTCAAATAGCGAGGTTTTGCTGGCAATTACGAAGGCGAGCTAACAGGTTCCCTAAAAATTTGGAGAATTTTTAGGTTTTAGCTAACCCCAAGGTGGTGGACTTTCCTGTAGTTGTGCCCAAGTTGTTTTAGTATCTTCACCCCTGACGAAGGTTATTTCGACCCCCTGGCCGATCTGGCAATCATGGATAGCTTGGATGAGGTCATCACTGCTGACTATCTCTTTGTCCGCAAAGCGGATGATGACATCTCCCTCTCCTAATCCAGCAATTTTGGCAGGGCTATCAGCAACTATCTCTACAATAAGTGCCCCTTTATCAACAGAAAGATTGTTCACAGCGGCTACAAAGGGATCTACAGTGTATAATCCCACCCCTAGCCAGGGGCGGGTGACATAACCCTGGTGGATTAAATCTTCGATAACGGGTTCGGCCTCGTTGATGCTTATGGCATAGCCCATGCCTTCTACTCCAACTGCAGCTACCTTAACGCTGGTTATGCCCACCACTTCACCACCTATGTTTACCAGTGGTCCACCGCTATTGCCTGGATTGATAGGTGCGTCAGTTTGAATTAAACCACGAAGGGTATTCCCCGAAACGGTAACTGAGACATTCAAGCGGCTGACAATACCATGGGTTGCTGTTATCCCCTCTCCTAAAGCATTGCCAATAGCCACTACCCAATCACCTACGGCAAGCAGGGATGAATCGCCTAGGTAGGCATAAGGCAAATCTGTTCCATCTATCTTCAGCACTGCTAGATCAGTTAAAGCATCAGTGCCTACTATGTTAGCCGGGAAAGTTCTGCCATCAGCTAATTCCACCTGTACTCTTCGGGCATTTTGCACCACATGGTTGTTGGTAACAATATACCCCTTGCTATCGATGATTGCTCCGGAGCCAGCAGCAGATTGCATGTACTCTCGCTGAAAAGCATCGTAAACTACCATCTCAGTAGTGACAGAGACCACAGAGGGCATTATTTGTTCAACGACATCAGCGATGGAAGGCAACGGCATACCTGCCTCGCTGCTTTTTGAGGGAGATGTCCAATCAGGGTTAGTGTATTCACCCGAGTTACTGGGTGGAGATGAAGTAGGTGGAGACGGAGTAGGTGACCAGGGCAGGAGTAAAGAGCACCCACTGGAACCTAAGATTAGGCTTATTAGCGCTAAAGCAATAAGGATATATTTAATCTTCTTTAGCATGTTGCCCTGCGATTTATTATATCATTGATATTCTCGTGGTAAAAATTTGCATTGGGGTTCATAATGGATGACTTAATTTACTACTGATGGTATACTATAAAGCGATGTCTCAATCTCATCTAGAGCAACTACTAAGAGGTGTAGTAGAGCCTTTGATGCTCTTTATTATTGGCGAGTTGCCTATGCATGGTTATCGCATTGCCAAGGAACTAGAGAAAAGAAGCAGTGGCTATTTTAAGCTTACGGAAAGCACCGTTTATTCTGCCTTGCGCCGTTTGGAGAGGGAGGGGTTGGTGTTAAGCTCGTGGCAGCTGGTAGCCAAGAAACAGAAGCGGCGATGCTATGAGCTAACTGAGATGGGGCGTCAAATTCTGGCTAAGAAATTAGCTGAGTGGCAAAGATTCTCTAATGCTACCAGCAAGGTTATAAGTTATTAGCTAAGTGGAAGTGCACATTCTGGGTGCCCATAATATTGAAACTGGGAAAACACGCCTCACCTCTTTGCTAATCGATGGATGTTTAGCTATAGATGCCGGTGGACTTACCTCCACTCTTTCCTTATCACAGCAAGAGAAAATCAAAACAGTGTTGCTCACTCACCATCATTTTGACCATACTCGGGATTTGCTTACCCTGGGTTTCAACGCTGCCCTATGGAAAGGTCAAATTGAGGTTTATGCCTTGCGCCCCACTCTCGATGTTATCATTCCTTGCCTTCTTGATGGCAAGATATATACTAACCTCATTGAATCTCCATCTACAGAGAAGCCACTTGTAAAGCTCAATACTATTAAGCCCTATAAAAAAGAAGTTATTGCAGGATACGAGGTTTTACCACTGCCGGTAAAACATAATGTGCCCACCGTGGGTTATCAGATTACCTCTTCGCAGAGCAGAAGCCTATTTTATACCGGTGATACAGGTCCGGGGCTAACTGATTGCTGGCAGCATGTTTCCCCTAAACTACTTATTACTGAGGTTACGGCACCCAATGAATTTAGTGGTGAGCTTACAAGAAGCGGCCATCTTTCCCCTCAGTCTCTAAAAGAGGAGCTTACTCAGTTTCGCCAGCTCAAGGGATATTTACCACGAGTCATCATCATTCATATTGCGCCTCCATATGAGCAGAAGGTGAAAGAAGAGATAGCCCAGGTAGCTGAAGAGCTGAGAGCAGACATAAGCTTGGGCTATGAAGGCCTGAAGGTTACTTTGTAATAAGCGATTTACTTCCAATCGTAGCTAGATCTAATCTTAAGGCTTCGATTAAGTTAGTTTCGACGGTATATTTTGCTCTTGCTATTGCCTTGCTCACTTGTTTTGCTCGGCTATGCCCATGCATTAAATGAACTACGCCATTGACCCCCCACAGCAGACCTCCGCCGTCGCTTTCGTTTTCAGTTATTTTAGTGAACGCAATCATCTGGTCAAGCAGTTTCTTAATAGACCCTACTAATGGCAAATTGCTCAGCCTGCCTTCCAGCCACCTGACAATATAATGCCCTAAGCTTTCATAAAACTTCATTAGTATGTTGCCTACGATGCCATCACAGACAATGACGTTAGCCCGCTCACTGAGAACATCATTGCCTTCTATGGTGCCAATAAAATCCAAACCACTATCTCTAAGGAGTGAATAGCTCTCTTGGATCAACTTGTTGCCTTTACCCTCTTCTTGCCCAATGCTTAGGAGAGCTACCCTGGGTTGGTTAATATTAAGTAATCTCTTGGCATAGACAGAACCTATGACTGCGAAGGAAAGCAAGTGATGTGGCTTACAATCGATATTAGCTCCACCATCTACAAGCACTGTGTTGGGAGCAAAACCAACAAGAGGTACGCAGAGTACAGGGCGTTCTATTCCTGGCATCAGGCCGAGGGACCTAATAGCACTAACAGATGCTGCCCCAGTGGGGCCAGCGCTGATTATAGCGTCTGCCTCTCCTGTTTTTACCAACTCTATTGCCACAGCTATAGAGGCATTAGGCTTGCGGCGAATGGCGAAGGCCGGATGCTCGCCTTCTTTGACAACTTCGTCAGCCTTAACACAACTAATAGGGAGATAGGAAACTTCGTACTTGGCTAGCTCCGCTTTCAAGATGTTTATCGGCCCAACCAGTATGATTCCTACATCTCCCTTTCTGGCAGCCGTAACTGTCCCTTTGATTATCTCCTCAGGGGCGTAATCACCCCCCATAGTATCCACTGCTATCCTTACTGCTTTACTAGTGGTTGACATAAAAATATATATCTCCTTTGCAATTCCAAGACTGTGGCAAGAACTCGGCTACTGCTTCAGCTATAAATGTTTTCCTCCTCTTTTTGTAGCCGTTGGTAGAATATTATACACCCTCTTTACAAATTTAGAAGAGGCAATAAAGCATATCGAAGAAATTTTTATTGAACGCAGCGAACTCAACATTTGCAAGAGCATTCCGCCGGTTGATTAATTCTATTTGCCTTGATTTTGTTGTAACTATGTTGATGATTGGTGCCATAGCAGTTAACTGCCATGGCACCAGTAGTTTACTTTAGCCTACTTTCGGCAGCTGAGCCAGAGCCTCCTCTATCTTCTCGTCAGGATACTCGTAGTCCTCGAGTTTGCCAGAAAGATAGGCATCGTAGGCAGCCATATCAACATGCCCATGTCCGCTATGAGCCAGCAGGATGGTCTTTGACTCACCAGCCTCTCTGCACTTCAGGGCTTCGTCAATGACTACCTTGATGGCGTGGTTTGGCTCTGGGGCGCTGATAATGCCCTCAGTACGGGCAAAGGTTACCCCAGCCTGGAAGGTAGCAAGTTGATGCTCTGCTCTGGCTTCAACTAAGCCTAGTCTCAAAAGGTGGCATATGATTGGTGCCATCCCATGATAGCGCAGGCCACCAGCGTGAATTGGAGGTGGAATAAAGCCATGTCCCAGGGTAAACATCTTGATTAGGGGGGTGAGGCCAGCTTCATCGCCAAAGTCATAGGCATAGGGCCCCTTGGTAGTGGTAGGGCAGCTTGCCGGCTCTACATTAATGATACGTAGGTCTGGCTTTGTCCCATCAATTTTATCCTTGACGAAAGGCAAAAACAGGCCGGCGAAGTTTGAGCCACCGCCGATGCAGCCTACAATGATGTCGGGATAGGCATCTGCCTTCTCCATCAGCCTTTTTGCTTCTAGGCCATTAACGGTTTGATGCAGTAGGACATGGTTAAGCACGCTGCCCAGGGCATAGTGAGTATCATCGCGAGAGACGGCATCCTCTACTGCCTCACTGATAGCCAGCCCCAGGCTGCCGGTACAAGTAGGGTCCTTTGCCAGCATATCTCGTCCTGCCTTGGTATCCGGGCTGGGACTGGGGATACATTTAGCTCCCCAGGTCTCCATCATGATGCGGCGATACGGCTTTTGGTTGTAACTAATCCTGACCATATAGACCTTGCACTCCAGACCAAAGGTAGCACAGCCAAAAGATAAAGCGCTTCCCCATTGACCAGCTCCAGTCTCGGTGGTGATACGCCTAATCCCCTCTTGTTTATTGTAGTAAGCCTGAGCTACAGCAGTGTTAGGTTTGTGACTCCCAGGAGGACTTGTCCCCTCATATTTATAGAAAATCTTGGCCGGCGTATCTAAGGCTTTCTCTAATCTATGCGCCCGAAATAGGGTTGTGGGCCTCCACAGCTTATAGATCTCTCGCACTTCCTCCGGGATTCCAATCCATCTTTCAATGCTTACCTCTTGCTTGATTAATTCCATAGCGAATAGAGGAGCCAGATCATCAGGGGTTACTGGCTTTCCTGTGCCTGGATGTAAAACTGGTGGCAGTGGCTCGGGCAAATCTGCCTGGATGTTATACCAATGAGTAGGTATTTCTTTTTCGTCGAGGGTAAACTTTGTTCTCTTATCCATTTTTATCTCCTTTCTTTGTTAATTTGATTGCTTTTTAAGTTTTGCTGTTTCGGCGCCGTTGGCCGGCGCCAGATCCGCAATGTGATAAACATGGTCAAAACCTCCTACCAATAAAATAAAAAGCCTCTCGCCTAAGGGGCGAGAGGCTCGACCTTCGCGGTGCCACCCTATTTCGGTCTTATGACCATCTCTTCTCAGGTACAGCTAAATACTAGCGATACCCTGGGCTATGATAACGCTGCCCTTTGCGACAAAACCTACTAAGTGTAATAGCTTTTCGGTTTGTAGCTCCCAGGTCCATTCCAGCTTTGCACAAGTATCGGCTCACACCTACCCCGACTCTCTGAACTCCGCCTCAAGCTGTACTAGTCCTGTTCTCAGCCTTTCCCTTATTTAATTTGATGGCTTATTTTTGCACAGGGTGTCTAAATTTGTCAATAGTGAAATTTGCCCTCAATATCACATCTCTAATAATCAAAGTGTTCGCTACAGGCATCAAATTTGCGGCCTAGTTAGGCAACAATTCTGCTGTGATCTAGAACATTTTTTAAGCTAATTCAAATCAAGGCATCCTTATCCCTGGACAGATAGAGATGGGGCAATCAGAGCAATGGAAAATTCTTACTTCAGGAAGCTTTGCCTCCTTTGCTAATTTGACATAATTCATAGCTTGCTCAAACCTTGCTTCTTCTCCAAATGTGTTAAAATTGTCTCGGGACAAGAGATTTTTAATATTTAAATAGAGGTGGAATATGCCTGCAATCAAAAATATCTTAGCAAGGAAGGTCTTGGATAGCAGAGGAGTGGAGACTCTAGAAGTCGATGTTATTACAGAAAATGCTTTTGGAAGAGTAGCTGCCCCATTTGGTGCAGCGGGTAGCAGGGGTAAATTTGAAGCGCCTGCTTATTCACCAGAAGGACTTAGCAAATCAATTGAAATTATTGAGAGCGAGATTAAACCAAAACTATTGGGATTACCTTCGACTGACCAAGGGAGAATTGATTCAATTTTGAGGGAAATTGATGGTACGAATAATTTTGAACGAATAGGGGGAAATACTTCCTCATCCATATCCTTGGCAGTTGCCAAAGCTGCAGCTTCAGCATTAAAGATGCCTTTATATAAATACCTTGCTTTAAATAATAATTTTACCTATCCGTATCCCTTAGGCAATATAATTGGTGGTGGGGCACATAGTATGGGATCAGCTCCGGACATGCAAGAACATCTTGTGGTTACTATTGGTGCTCGCAATATTGAAGAGGCAGTAGCAACCAATATTCAGATTCATGAGGAGGTAGGTAAAGCTTTGGAGGTTAAGGATTTGAGTTTTGCTGGCGGTATGGACGACGAAAGGGCGTGGGTAGCTAATTTGACGGACGTTGAAGCTTTAGATATTGTTTACGATGTTTGCCAGAAAGTAACAGAAGAAACGGGCATTGGATTTGGAATAGGGCTTGATTTAGCTGCAGATAGACTCTGGAATTCCAAAACAAAGGAATATGAATATCAGCGTGAAGGCAGAAGCAGGACCGCTGAAGAACAAATAGGATTTGTATCGTCATTAATAGAAAAGTACAATTTATTTTATGTTGAGGACGCTTTTCACAGTGATGATTATCTTTCGTTTGCAGTCTTAAATAAAAAATATGGAAAACGCTGTTTTATCTGTGCAGATGATCTTTTTGCCAGTAATCCAGAAAGGACTAAAAGGGGTATTAAGCTTAACTCAGCAAATGCAATGATTATAAAACCTAATCAGGTTGGAACACTTACCGGTACTTTGGAAACCTTTAAAATTGCTCAAGGAAATGGGGTAAAAGTCATAGTTTCTCATCGTTCAGGCGAAACCTATGATTCATCTATTGCTCATATTGCAGTAGGCTGGCAGTTACCTATGATTAAAACCGGAGTGCTAGGAGGGGAGAGATTAGCGAAGTTAAATGAGTTATTGAGAATTCACGAGGATTATCGCATGGCTGCTTTAGGACTTTACCCTTGTTCTTGAAAGGCTGGATACCCATTTAGTTCGCACAATGGTTTTATTTTCAGTGTAGGCAGTCCTTTTTCTAGCTGAAGCAAGATGTGTTTTGACCAAGCCTCGTCTAATTTGGGATAGTCCTCTCTATTATGCGATCCGCGTGTTTCGGTTCTCTGCCTTGCAGCCTTGGTAACAAGTTGCCCAACGCTTGTGAGATTCTCAACCTCAAGGAGACCAGCAAGTGATCTGAATGATCGTTCGCCCGTCAAGTATAGCTTAGCCAGCTTGTTCTGCTCAATCTGATCCAGAAGGTAGGCGGCTTTGCGAAGCCCCTCATCGTTTCTAATAACTCCTACATATCTGCTCATAATCTCTGTGATTTCATCTCTTACCTCGACAGGATCAAACCCCTTATCTCGCTTGAGGATACTGGTGATTCTCTCCTTTAGCAGATTGATTTGACTGGGTGGTATTGGCTTTATTGACGTGGCAAGAGCCCTTTGTGCGGCATGTTTGCCTGCTATCGCTCCGAAGACTTGGGTTTCTGTTAGAGCGTTTCCTGCTAAACGATTAGTTCCATGGACTCCGCATTCGACCTCGCCAGCAGCATAGAGGCCAGTCACATTGGTCTCGCACCTCTCATTGATAACCACGCCTCCCATAAAGTGATGAGCGCCTGGAGCCCATTCATAAGGCTGCCATGTGGGATCAAAATTCTCTGTGGCACACCTCTTTAGCCAGCCTTCAAACTTGGACAACTCTTCATTCGTGACGCCTGACAGGTCACCAAACACGCCTCCATGTGGTGAGTTTCTCCCTGCCAGAATCTCCTTTTGAGCGCATCTTGCCATTTCGGCGCGAGTGACAAGTTCCAGCTTGTTGGCGTGATACTTTCTCATGTAGCGCTCGCATAGTCCGTTGTAGAATCTCCCCCCTAGGGTAACAAGGCCGTCTGCGGGAGGTGCTGTCCCCCGCATGCCTTTGGGATAAATCATACATGCTCTGCTCTGCATGAATTCCATATCGGATAATTGAGCGCCTGCTCTGTATGCAAGAGCGTAGCCGTCTCCGGTTATCCCAGGAAGATTCGTGGTGAGAGAATATAGATTACCTGCCCCTCCGGTAGCGAGGATTGTCGCTTTAGCTTTGACTATTAAGACAGTATCCGTGTCGAGTTCTAATCCTATGGCACCTGAAATGACACCGTCCTTACCTTTAGTTAGATCGGTTATCATGACATGTTGTAGGATGTTGATACCAAGCCTCTCTGCCTCTTTTACGAGCCCCTTAAAGTATCCCCCACGATAACGCTCTCTTGCCACTACACCCCGCGGCACAGAGCTACCAATAAAGGGAAAGAGCTTATATTTGCCGTCTTTTTTATCGAATTCAGTCCCGTAGCGTTCGATGTCTTTTGCTCTGGCGGCAGCACGATCCACGAGCAATCTTACCAATCTAGGGTTATTGAGATAGTCGCCCCCGCGGAGAGTATCCTCAAAGTGGCGGTCAGGGCTGTCCTGCTCATCGAAGGGTGCCAACATGCCTCCCATGGCAATAGCCGTTATGCAACCAGAGGGGAAGTCTCCCTTCGAGACAATCAGAACTTTGGCACCCATATTCTGGGCTTCGATGGCAGCTCTCAACCCTGCACCACCAGCGCCAATGACTAAAACATCTGTTTCTAAAAGCCTTTCCTTTATTTCTCGCATTCCTCCCCTTTCTCGAACTTTTCATTAAAAATATTCTTTGGGACATAAGCATAACCCTTCATCAAACATCGAGCTGTTCTGTCCACTGTCGCTTTCCTAAGCACAAAAGCCCCATTTTCATTATCCACCTTACCCTCAGTGATAATAATACCTGCAGGATGACCGATACGGAGCTCACCTTTCTCAATGATTCCGCGCCGAGCTACCTGGTTTGCTATAGTGCCGGGAATCATTGCAGCTGCTACTGTGCAAATTGTTCCTGTGACAGGGTAGGTCTTATGCATTTTTTGCATGAAAAGTAGGCGAATAGATAAGTCCATGGAATTTTCATTCACCAGTTTGCTAGTAGTCCAATCTCTGTAAGACATGGGAGGAGCACAGATAGCAAAAAATGGTATGTAAGGCCGTTTGCTTGTTGCTTTCCTCCAATCATGCACAAGGCCTATTTTTTCCGCTGCAAAACTTCTTATCTTTTCAATCCTTGCTAGCAATTCCGCATTAGAGTCTATTTCTTGAGGCGTTTCGACACCAGTAAGGCCTAGGTCTTTCGCTCGGATAAAGACCAAAGGATTAGCTGCATCAACAAGAGAAACCTCAATATCTCCTTCGTCCTCTACGTGTAGAACATCGGTAACATTTCCTGTGGGGAGAAGTTTACCCGTGATAGCCCCGGCACTGTCTGAGAAATCTAAAACTATTTTTGCACCAGTTCCGGGAACTCCCGGAATAACGTGGCTACCTTCGACTTCAGCTTTATTCCCTTTCACTGGGACTTTAGCAATAATAACACTGTTGGTGTTTACTTGATGGATCCTAACTGTCGTTATTGGCTCTATAGCATCCACAAGCCCCTCATCAATGGCAAAGGGGCCTACAGCTGATGAGATGTTTCCACAGTTTCCCACATAATCAATCATGGGCTCCACCATATTCACCTGGCCAAAAAGGTAGTCGACATCGCAATCTTCTCGGCTTGACGGTCCGATTAGGGCTAACTTACTCGTTAATGGGTCAGCTCCCCCCAATCCATCGATTTCGCGGATATCAGGAGCCCCAAATATCCGTCGGATAATACGATCCCTAAGTTCCTCGTCTTTTGGAAGATCGTTTCTCATTAAAAAAATGGCCTTACTAGTACCACCACGCATAATACAACATTTGATTAACTCTTGATTTTGCATTTTGTTGCCTCCTTACTTTCAAAAATGGTACCTGCTCATCAAAGCCCAATTGGGCCATTATGGCTGCAATGATTCCGCTTCCACCGGCTTACTGCCATGGCTATAAACTTCTTGGAATGGGTAGGGGTAAGAGTGATTATCGCTTTTGCCATTTTTAGCCTTCCTCTAGAATTTCAAGGTGTTTAATTTTGATTCCCCGTTCAATTTCAGCCATCTCAGAGGTGTTTCACCCCCAAATTTTTGTAGTTGCCTTGGGTAATCAGGCACAGTCGCTCAATAAATTAGGCAACTACATTTTTAAACGGCCTAGAATTCTACACACAACGTAAGTCGCAGGTTCTGGTAGTAGGCCGTGAGGGATTCGAACCCACGACACCCTGATTAAAAGTCAGGTGCTCTGCCATCTGAGCTAACGGCCCATTGAGTGCGATTAGAAGAATATGGCTCTTTTACTCCGATGTCAAAAGATGGGAAATATAACAAGCGAAAGCGGGATGGACATCACAAATATAACCACCGTCAGTTGCTTCAACGGAGAAAGCTACTCTGTATGGTTTTTTGATCGGGTCACCAAATTTGCTTAAACCTGTTTCATTCCAAGGCATATTATGTCCTAATATTTCCAGGAAACCTCTCACGTCTCTAGGTTGCTCTAACACTACTTCAAAGGGAAGCTGTTGAGATAGTCCTTTCAATTGCTCTGTCTTCAGCTTTATCCGCATCGCTACCAAGAATTATACTTTGCCACATATCCAGTGTCAACAAACGTCTGGTAGCAGACTTATGTTCTCCGCCAACCAAGGACAGCTAAGGCCCCCAGTCCTACGCCAGCGATTACCGCTCCCAGCCAGCCAAGCAGACACAGGCTGGTGACAATTGCTCCGGCAATGACAACCCCGATAACAATGGATAGGAAGGCATACCGTAATCTTAAGCCGAGCAGGAAGGCAGCGATTGACCCAGTCCAAGCGCCAGTTATAGGAAGGGGGATGGCTACGAACAATGTCAAGCCAATTTTTTCATACTTTTCAATGGTCTTCCCTTGTCGCCTGGTGTGGCTAAAAACCCAGTTGATCACCCTTCGGCCTACCCCCACGCGGCTAACAGCCTTAGCCAAGGAGTCTAAAAACAGTAAAAGGATTGGCACAGGTAGCAGATTGCCGATAACGGCTAAGCAGAAGGCTTTATACCATGGCATATGGAACAAGTTTATAGCTATGGGCAAAGCTCCTCGCAGCTCCACCACTGGCAAAGCCGATACAGTTACAATTATCAGCTCCCGAGAAATATTCCAACTCAGGAATTCTTCAATCATAATTCTTTGGCTATTATATCACTAGGCATTGTTTGCCTAACCCTTTTACTTTATAATTCCTTACCTAAACAATGGACTTAGACTAGCATGCACGTCAGTAATCAGAAGGTTTTAATTGCCATTATTGCCATTACCTTGCTTTTATTCCCCTTGGTTGCCTTTACCAGCGGGGTCTTACGCATTATTTTTGGTCTTTGCCTTGTCCTTTTCTTTCCTGGTTATACCTTACTCTCAGCGCTTTTCCCCAGGAAAGGCGACCTCAGTAACATTGAACGGGTAGCCCTGAGTTTCGGCTTGAGCATTGCTATAGTGCCACTTGTGGGACTGATACTCAATTATACCCCCTGGGG
>JREQ01004296.1_pt1 | contig 33901 bp, 41 predicted proteins | sample 210151 | NCBI WGS metagenome assembly JREQ01 (sample SAMN03019617, study PRJNA260268) | marine sediment metagenome | biome: Marine; feature: Sediment; material: Clay; isolation source: clay from marine sediments 31 meters below sea floor depth collected from... | place: New Zealand: Canterbury... | reverse complement strand
GAACAGATTAACCGATCCAGAAGTCTTGAACGAACCTTGGATCGAAGAATTGCTCAAAGGGAGTCTGTAAAGAGAGAGATAGCCCAGGCGGGGAAAATCGCCGAATCCGCTCGCGAGGCAGTGGTGGAGTTTGCTACTCAACGGGAGCTAGCTGAAAAGGTTGCGATAGAGGACAAGGCGCTAAGGAACATTGAAGAGCTCGCGGAACTCGGCGTCATTTCCGGTGTGCACGGGCGATTAAGAGATTTAATTAAGATAAAAAGGGGCTATGAGCGAGCCATAGAGGCGACAGCAGCCGGTTGGCTAGACTCCATAGTTGTTGAAAATTTTGACGCAGCGTTCACTTGCACTGAAACATTGAAACGTTTAAAGTTGGGTAGAATCAAGATAATTCCCCTTGAGGAGCTGTCCGCCATCAAGTCCATCAACCCCCCAACCATTAGGGGGGTGAGCGGACCTGCCTCCGCCTTCGTCAAGTGCGCGAAACGCCACGAACCAGCTGTGGTTTTCGTCTTTGGAGACACCTTGGTAACGAGAAACGAAAAAACGGCTCTAGCGGCTTCGCGCAGCGGCCGTCGAACGGCCACCGTCAACGGAGACCTCTATGAAGCTGGTGGAGGAATTGAAGGCGGTTACTATCGAGCCCCCATCGACTTCTCCTCCATAATTCCAAGCGAGCCCGCCGTCAAGAGCCTAGACGAAGCCGTGAGGGCTCTTCAGGAACACTTGGCGAGGAGAGATACCGACGTAACTACTCTTGAAGAAGAAATCGACAAAACTAGGATAGAGATTACTCGATTAGCAGAAGCTATCACAACCCTTGAGGACGAAATTGGGAGAATACGAAGAAGCATCAAGCGCACTAGGCGGAATATTAAACGTATCGAAGGGTACATTCAAGGAGTTAAAGAACGTCTCGATGAGGAAAAGACGCAGATTGAGCTAAAAAGGGCTCAACGCAAATCTCTTCAAAAAGAAATACGGAAATTACGCGAAGAATTGGCGGAGTTAAGGCGAAAAACTGATCCGTTTCAAATTCAGGAAATGGAGGTCCAGCGAGAAAGGCTGGGAGACGAAATCATCGAGCTACGGCAGAGACTTGGCGAAACAGAAACCGCGCTTTCAACCCTCGAATCCAAATTTAAGAACGTCCTCAAAATAGGCGCCGACAACATCAGGATTCAGCTTAGAAAGGTGAAGTGGCAGATTTCAACCGTGGAGAAGGAAGTTGAGGAGGCGCGTCAACAAAAAGAGACGCTTGAAAAGGAACTTTTGGAGCTTGAAAAGACCAAGGAGGAGCTGTCCCGCTCCGTTTTAACCGCTAGGGAGGAGTCGAAAAAATTCACATCTCAGATTGACAAAATTGATAAGAAACTGCTTCGGTTTGACGCCGGATATGAACGAAGTGACCAGTTGTTCAACGAGCTTCAACTCAGCCTCCAGACCCGTCAGTTGCAGCTAGATCAACACCATCACCGATTGAAAGAGATCGGTTACGAAGAGCCCTTAGAAGTTTCTCCGGAACAGCTCAAGGTAGCTGAGTCATCGCTTAAACTTTTGCGCTTCGAGCTGGAGCGACTAGGAGCCGTTAATCAACTAGCCCTTTCGCATTACGCTGAGCAAGCTTCACGATATAAAGAGCTGTCTCTACGCATGAATGAGCTTGAACGGGAAAAACAAGCCATTATCGCCTTCATGGACGAAATTGAAAGGAAAAAGCGCGACGTTTTCATGGAAGCTTTCAATCAAATACAGGAAAACATTAGGAGGTACTTCTCGAAACTCACGGGCGGTGGGGATGTCGTCCTGAAACTGGGAAACCCTGAAGAACCCTTCGCCGGCGGATTGGACATGGTTGTTCAATTCCTCGGAAAGCCTCCCATACTTGTGAGTGGAGCCAGCAGCGGGGAGAGATCCGTAGCCGCAGTTGCCTTCATATTCGCTCTGCAAGATTTCATGCCCGCTGCCTTCTACCTGTTCGACGAGATCGACGCGCATCTAGACGCCTTTCACGTAGGGAAGCTGGGGGAACTCTTGGCTGAAGAATCGACAAAGTCTCAGTTTCTGGTCATCACTTTAAAGCCTGAGATGGTCAGCAAAGCCGAGAGGATATACGGTGTATACGAGCGTAGCGGAGTCTCCCATGTGGTTTCAGCCACATTTAAGGGGGCAGCCTAGTGTCTTCGTCTGTTGAAAAACCCTTCTATTTTCAGCCTCCCTGGAACATACTCTTTGAACTGCACAGACTGCAAAAGATAATGCCATGGGATATTAACATCTCCTTTCTTCTAACATCTTTCTTGGAGGAAATGGAGAAAAGGGGAGAAATCGATTTCAGGGCCTCAGGTGTGGCACTCGATTCTTCCACCACCATATACCTCATGAAGTCTAAGCTTCTGCTAAAACTGGAGGAGCCCCCACCTCCACCTAAAGCTCCACCGGGTTTCCTCCCTCCACCGCTGTTCCTTCCCCTCCGTTACGAGATGACTTCCACCACAATCCACCACCTGTTAAAGGTACTGGACGAAGTGTTGAAGGGTGAACGCCTATCCCCTTTAGAACCACGTTTAGAACCCGTCCTACCCCCGCCAGAAATTCTTCCCCCCCTCGACCTTTATTTGATGGAAATCGAAGAGCGAATGAAAAAGCTGTATGGATTTCTCCGCCGACTTGCGACTGGAGGAAAGATTGTTGTATTTTCCAAGGTTGTAGCTGGAGTAGAAAAGCTGAAGGCAGTGAAAACATTTATTGTCCTTCTCTTCCTTGCGCAAAGAGGTAAGGTTAGCTTGTGGCAGGAGGAAAACTTTGGCGAACTATACATAACCCTCCTGGGTGGTCCGACTGTTGAGGGAAAGGGAACCGGAATCATCTGAGCTGCCTAAAAAGGAAAAATTCAAACACGATCTAGCTTTGCTAGAGGCAGCGCTCTACGTGGCTGGGCGCCCTCTTGATTTGAAGACATTGGGAAGCGTGATCAAGACTCGCTCCAAAGGGAAAGTCCAGAGACTCGCAAAAACCCTCATGGAGGAATACAAAAGTCGTGACACTGCCCTCGAAATTCTTGAGCTTGAAGGTGAACGATTCGTTCTGCAACTGAAGGCGGAGTACACGCCTAAGGTTCGTAGGCTAGCTACAAGGCCTCTTCTCACCAGAGGCCCCTTAAAGACGTTGTCCTACATCGCCTACCGACAGCCTGTGCTCCAGCCCCGAGTTATCGACGTTCGGGGGCACCACGCGTACGGTCACATTAAACAACTAGAGGATTTGGATTTGATCACTCGGGAAAGAGCTGGACGAACAAAACTCATAAGGACAACAGAGTTTTTCGCCGACTACTTCGGCCTAAGCCACGACATACGCACCATGAAGCGTCAACTCAAAAACATATTTGAGGATTTCGCGAAGCCCGGATTGGGCGGAGAGATAAACTTGGAAAAATAGCCCTGCTAAGATAAGCTTATACTGAAAGGATTTAGCTACCTTTTCTTTAAAGAGACTTAGTTTAGCCTTCTTTTCTGAATGTTGAATTTAGCTCTTACACGATTAACATAGATTTGTTTAAGATTTCAACATTGTTAGAAGCTTAGAATTTAATGGATTTGTGGGGAGAGAACTAACTCTACATGCATTCTAACTGGTTCTTTGATTGTTTGCTTGTTTAAAGTTGATTGTTGCTTTAGTTTTCCTTGATATTATCCAAAATGCCAAAGCTATAGTGCATGCAATTACTCCTATTACAAATGCGACCCCGACCCAGAGTTCTCTGGGAAACGTAGGTTGCGTTGGAATCACTTCTATATTTTCGGATATAGTCTGATCTCCAGTTAGTTCTATTTTTTGGACGGTTTTGTCACCAATAATTCCGTATGCAGTTGTTGTTAACACAGTTAGTGAACCTACATATTTGAAAGAAATTTGAAGGGTGAACATTTCTCTAGAAGATACTGATCCCACATGCGAAACTGTGAAGGACTTACTACCAGCGGAACTCCACAAAAGAGACGAGGGTGAGGTCGTTCCATTTCCTTCAATGCTTATTTCCATCAAAACACTGGCATTTGTAAGTTTAATATAATACATTAATTCTCCTACAAGAGTACCTATATAAATTCGAGTCGAGTCGCCTAAAGGAGTGAGAAACATCCTTTCTTGAGGCAGAAAGGGTTCATACTCCATGGTTGCAGTAGCCCAATCTTGGTAAATAGTAACAATCACATCCTTGGATTCCCCCGAAGGTAATTCTGAAGGAAGAGTTACATCGATTTCCACTTTAAAGTCTAGTTGAATTTCATATGGATTAGCATATGTCGTTGTGGAAAAAATGATTACATAAGATGGAACTGGTGATGCAAACAAAGGAGTGGGAAGAAAGAGAGAAATGGAACCTATTAGGAACAGAGCCGCTGTTTTGTTTCCAATTTTCATTCTATTGCCTCCTTTCTCCTTCTAATCATTATCAACTAATATATTGTTTCAAGTTGTACTAAAGATTTAAGAAAGAAACAATTAAGATGCTCACAACTTTGCAGGTTGCAGAACTTTACTTTTCCATATTTCTCACATTTTAGATTCTGGAGTGTTTTGTTTGTCTCCAGATTCTGGGTTCTCACTTGGTTGAGTATATTTCTTTATAATCGCTTCTAACTCATCCAATACGGAAGGATGCTCTTGCATAATTCTAAACAAATTCTCCAAACTACCATAGAACCTATTCTCGATTTCACTATTCCATTCATATTCAAACTCGGAAAAGTCAACAAACGACTTTCGCAGTTTCTGAACAAAATTGAAGAGAGAGTATATTTCATCATCCTCTAGTCGCTTTTGGATTAGTAGTTCTGATAAAATTACGCCCATTATCTGAAAGAAATCGCCACTTATTTCCATGCCTATACCATTCCCATCAATTCGTGTAATTAATTCTCTGGGAATACCAATCTGCACTAACATATTGATGGTAGTGGGTATGACCAAATCAAGCATTGGATTAGGCAAGTAATTGAAGAACTCTTTGTATGATAAGTTGAAATTATCATACGAAATTCGCTGAACCGAAATTTCCAATTTGTCTGGAATTAGTATTATACCCTTTGGCATGCTATATTTTTCTCTTAAGGTTCTTATTTCTATGAGCATATTTTCAAAATCAACTGGTTTAATCGGCGTTGCCATATCAATCACTTATAACTCTAATAATCTCTTTTGGCTGTACTATAATTTTTCCACATTTCTTGCATTTAGTAGCTTCTAATGGTTCATACATAAAAATAAAGACAATGGAAATGGCATAGAGAATATTCAAGTCATAACCCGAAGAGGAGTATTAAGTAACGTTCTCACGATCTTTTTTCCATTTTCTCATAAATCTCTTATGTTCTTGCCATCTTTCGATTTCATAATCTGGTACTACAACCCTCCGTCCAAATATTTCTAGAATAGCATTAGCAGCTTTAACATCAGCATCTCTTTCCCCATACCAATTAATATGATACATCTCATGTAAATAGAAAAATACAGTAAGGAACATAATTTCAGATACGCTCCATTCTTTTCCTCGCCATTCTGATACAAGATTTGCATAATTCTCTTTACAAACGATTACCACTGGAATGCCTTTTATCAACGCTTTAAGAGCCTTTTCCGTTTTGGTTCCTTTGTATTTTTCCAACAATTGATCATATATCTTCTGATCTTTTACCACAGCTTTCACATGCATCATGGTAGGTGGATATGGTGCATGTGTTGTAGGTGTAGCTCTTTCTAAAAGCTTCTTTACTTGATAATCATATGCATAAGTATAATTTGACGTATCAATCCCCTCGATTTCTGAAAAAACCCTTTTAGCAACCTCAAACCATAGAGACAAAGGATCATGTCCTTCACTTGGATCTGCTTTTTTCGATTCATTGAGAATCTTTTTCAAGCGTTCAAGATCGCATTTCTTTGAAGTTTCATTTGGATGTACTTTCTTACGATGCCTCTCAAACTTATGAATTTTAATAGGTCGATTACAAAATTCACAGATATAATAGGGCAACTATATCACACTTGGATGATAGTTCCATAAGTAAAAATTCAATTCTACATATTAATCTCTAATGGTTCGTACATAGGAATAAGGACTTTAACTTTAGGTTCTGGAGAAGGTTGCTCTAGGAAAATCTTGTTTACTGGAACACGGTTCCAATGACCACAACCAGAACACTTCATTATATTCCTTAGCTGTTTCTTCACTGTTAGTATATTTTTCTCCGATCTCACTCAACCAAATCTCTCTAGCTACACTCTTCATGATTTTTTACCTCCTTCAAAGCTTAGTGATCTGATCTCTAATTAGACATCTTCTTAAAGGTAGCTGGATTCTCACAATAAGCTTATATGTTAAGTTTTGGTAGTCTCATCGAGATCAGCCGAGGAGACGTAGGCTTGTCAGTATGGCATGGCGACCAGCATAAGAGGAAGGCTTCAGGTGGCAGAAAACGACGGTACCGAGTCAAGAGAAGATATGAGAAGGGTTCCTTCCCCACGGAAACAACGTCGGGTAAGCTCAAAAGGAAGGTTAGCCGAACACGTGGAGGAAACAAAAAAGTTCGGTTGTTCAGAGTAAAGCACGCAAACATTTCCGACTCCTCTGGAAAAACCCAAAAAGTTGAAATCCTCCGCGTGATAAGGAACCCGGCCAACGTGGATTACGACCGCCGAGGAGTAATCACTAAGGGAACGATAATCGAGACTCCGCTGGGGACTGCCCGTGTGACATCTCGCCCTGGGCAAAACGGTGCTGTAAACGCCATTCTTAGCCCCAAAGAAACCGTCTAATATTAAGTAGAAAACGTTAGGGAAAACCTACATACATTTTTTTCTGCATCAAGCTTGTCCACGGATATTCAAAAGTTCCTTCGCAATCTTCCATAGGATTTTGGCTTTGGAACCTTTTTTGGGGATGGCGAGTAGACCAGTTTTTTGCCACGGAGAGTTCGGGTGCGCGGCGTCGGTAACTATTTCCGGTCGAAGACCCGCCCTTTCCACAGCTTTTCGAATTTCCTCTAGTTTAGGTGAAGGGGTGGCAAGGCTTTTGGGAACCCTTCTTCCCTCAAGTCGGGTTTTGGTGGAGTCGAAGTAAACCGGCCATAAGACAATCTTGTTTTGTTTCCGCATTTCCTATCCAAATCATTGTGGGTTTTAAGCGCTTTATTCCTTATGGTGGCGGAAAAGTTAAAGTTGCTCATTGGCAGAGTTTTAGTTGCAGGTGTGATGATCTGGTCAAGATCGATAGCATCAGCTTCGGCTCCATCATAGTTGACAGAAAAAAGCACAGACATGACGTCACCATCTTTCCAGACGGCCAGCTGAAAAGGAGGAGGGGCGGCATACTGATGTTTGGCAGCCACGTCTTCAAAAGAAGGGAGTTTGAAGAGTTGCATGAACGTGGAGCAGAGGTGTTAGTCATCGGAACAGGCACAAGCGGAGTCGCGGAGGTGGCTGAAGAGGCAAGAGATTTCGCTGAAAGGAAGAAGATAGAGGTGATTGAAATTCCCTCCGTAGAAGCTATTAAAAAATTTAATGAGCTTATGGCCGAAGGTAGAAGGGTTGGGGCAATTATTCACGTGACGTGCTAAAATAGTTTCATTCATGGAAAAACTTAAACACGAGCACAAAATTCTGGACCATGGCTTTCTCATTAGAATTTATTAAATGATTCAATTTGGAGGAGCTAACGATGATAAGCTATCGGTCTTGAAGGCATAAAGTTGCTATTTTTAGTATTCATGATCAGAAAGCTTTAAATAAAGCGGTTCGTTTGAACCCTAGGTTTTGTGAGGGGGAAGGAGAATTTGCAGAGAATCGGCCGCGTCCTCCACGTGAGCTCCAGCATGAACGTAATTCTCAAGGCGGAAAACGTTCCCCGAATCGGCGACAAGGTGGTTGATGAAAACCTTAAGTCCGTGGGAACCGTTTTCGACGTGTTTGGCCCCACCTCCTCCCCATACGTGACGGTGAAACCCAGCGTAAGAGACCCACATCGGTTCGTTAACAGCGTTCTTTACTCCGTCCCCTCTAAATCCGGAAGGAAGGAGAGGAAGAGAAAAAGATGAAGGAAGAAGCTTCTCCGCAACCATTGAAGATTCGGCAGTGCCCGGAATGCGGGAGCACCCGACTCATGCGGGACTATGAGTGCGCCGAGATCGTGTGCATGGACTGCGGATATGTTATCGCTGCCAAACTCGCGGATCGAGGGCCAGAGTGGCGCGCCTTCAACAACGAGCAGCGTGCCAAGAGAGCCAGAGTTGGCGCCCCGCTCACGTTTACCATTCACGACAAGGGTCTCTCCACCATGATTGACTGGCACGACCGCGACATTTACGGCAAAAGGCTGTCTCCCGGACAGAAAGCTCAGATTTACAGACTTCGGAAGTGGCAACGTCGCATCAGAGTCTCTGACGCTACTGAGAGAAACCTTGCCTTCGCCCTTTCTGAAATCTCCAAGATAGCGAACAGTCTCAGCCTGCCCAAAAACATCCTTGAAACGGCCTCTGTCATCTACCGTAAGGCTGTTAAGGAACGCCTTATCCGCGGAAGGTCTATTCAAGGCGTAACGGCCGCTGCCATATACGTAGCTTGCAGACAGTGCGGATTGGCTCGAACCCTAGAGGAGGTTGCTCAAGCCTCAAACATTAATAAAAAGGAGGTTGGACGCAGCTATCGTTTTCTCGTGAAGGAGCTTGACTATTTCATTCCGCCCCTAAAACCCAGCCAATACGTAACCAAATTTTCAAATCAACTAGGCATGCAGGGAAAAGTTGAAGAGATCGCCCACAAAATCCTTGCAACCGCAAAGGAACTCAAACTCACGTCAGGCAGGGGACCCACAGGCATAGCCGCAGCCGCCAGCTACATAGCGTCGGTTCTGACTGGAGAAAGAAAAACCCAGAGGGAAATCGCTGAGATTGCCCAGGTAACTGAAGTTACGATAAGGAACCGCTATAAGGAGTTGGTTGAGCGACTCCAGTTCGTCATGTCCCTCTAATCCTCCTCTTTTTTACTTTATTAGGCTTTAGCATCCTTCAAAACAGATTTTGGTTCAACCTGTAAATAGAGAGGTTTAGAAGTTGGCTGAGTGCCCGAAATGCGGAACCGAGGTTGCTAATCCCGTTAAGACGTGGTCAATGGTTGGTAGGCCTAGCAGGACTGGTGAGAGGTTTAAGCTTACAATAGGGCTTTACGAGTGCCCTAGGTGCGAAAGAAAGTTTCGAGTTGTTCTTAGGAAGGAGAGAATAACGATTAAAGGTGTGATAGAAGAAATCAAGGGGATCGAGAAAGGGCTTATGCAAACTTCAAGAAACATACGGGAAAAAATTGAGAAGTTGGAAAGCGAGAAAGCTGACCTTTTGGCGGAGATAGAGAAGCTTAGAAAAGTGGGGGAGGAAAGGGTTAGCGCTTTGGAGAGGGAGGTAGCCATGTTGAGGAAGGAAGTGGAATCGATGAGAAAGTTGCTAGGTGACCTTGAATAGCCATAGCGTTTAGACTGAGAACCCTATTTCCCTATAATATTCTCTGGCAACTACATATCTTTGAATTTCACCTGTTCCTTCTATGATGTCGTAGATTCTAGCGTCACGATAGAAGCGTTCAATATCGGAATCAACGTAGCCGACGCCGCTATGAATTTGCAGAGCTTCGTCAGTAACCTCTTTGGCGACTTTAGCTACGTATGCTTTCGCCATCGAAGCAAACTTAGTGATTAATCTACGCTTGTCGGGTTTGTTTTCGAGTAGCCAAGCAGCTTTATATGTAAGCAATCTTGCGGTTTCTATCTTTGTTGCCATTTCAGCGATTTTCCATTGTGTGACTTGGAAGTTTGCGATGGGTTGGAAGAACTGTTCTCTCTGTGTAGAGTACTTCAAGGCGCGTTCAAAGGCTCCCTGAGCTATGCCTAGTGCTCCCGCTGCGATGGGTATTCGACTAAAGTCGAAGTATGACATGATTTGGTGAAAGCCTCTGTTTTCTTGGCCTAGAAGGTTGCTTAGCGGCACTCGAACATTGTCAAACGACAGTTCCCATTGTGGAGCTGCTCTCCAGCCCATTTTTGGCTTAAGTGAGCTAGTGTCAAATCCTGGAGTTCCCTTTTCAACTATAATCATGCTTACTCCTCTGTATGGCGGCTGAGCCTTGGGATCCGTCTGGCAGCAAACCATAACGAATTCTGCGATGCCGCCGCACGTGATGAAAGTTTTAGCCCCGTTGATTACCCATTCATCCCCATCTTTCACGGCAGTTGTATCTAAACCTACCATTCCAGCGTCAGAACCATGGTTAGGCTCGGTAAGCGCCATTCCACATACAATTTCACCTTTGCATATTCTTGGGATGTATTTTTCCTTTTGTTCTTCGTTGCCGAATTTTGGAACTAATGCAGCAAAACCGACTCCGCTTAAGCATGAGGCACATGTTGAATCTACCCTGTTAAATTCTTCATTACCTATACAGTCTTCAATGCAACCTAATCCCTGTCCTCCGTGTTCTTCAGGAAGAGATCCGCCGATGAAACCTAGCTTAGCAGCTTTCCTGTACAACTCCCATGGAAATTCGTAATTTTCATCGTATTTTCTTCCCAATTCTGATGTAAATTCCTTCTCTGCAAATTCACGGGCTGCCCTCTTGATATCCTCCTGTTCCTCAGTTAGTTCAAAATCCATTTTATCACCTCCTTTCTGTTTTTTATTTCAAACTTTAACTACTTGACGTTTTTTCCTCTAATATTTTATCTGTTAATGTAGGTACGACCTTGAATAGGTCTTCTACGACACCGTAATCGGCGGCACGGAAGATTGGTGCTTTGGGATCTTTGTTTATCGCAATGATGAGGTCGGAGTTTTTCATTCCAGATACGTGCTGAAAGGCTCCGCTGATGCCGACGGCTATGTAAAGCTTCGGTTTCACAGTTTTTCCAGAAGTTCCAACCTGTCGATCTGATGGAAGCCAGCCCTTGTCCACTATGGGTCGTGAACAAGAGAGGACTCCTCCAAGTGCCTCTGCCAGTTTTTTAACTATGGGTATGTTTTCGGCGTCCTTGATTCCGCGTCCTACAGACACTAGGATGCCGGCTGCGGTTATGTCTACTTCTCCTGCAGGGGGTTCAAAATATTCGATGAATCTTTTGTATGGTATGTCTTCCTTAAGCGGGGATGGTACTTCAATCGTCTCACCGCCTAGGGGCTTGACTTCTTGGGCTTCAAAGGTCGCTGGGCGGACGGTTACGATGTAACTCTCAGACGTGCGAAGCGACGCCTTAACGTTTACCTTGCCGCCGTACACTTGACGAACCACAACAAGCTTTTCCCCTTCAAAATCTACGTCTATGCAGTCTGTGGCCAACGGCACGTTTAGTTCGGTGGCAAGGCTTGGAGCTAGGTCGATGCCAAAGGAGGTGTGCCCGATTAAGGTAAGCGATGGTTTGCGTTCGGAAATTAGGTTGGATAAAACCTTCTGGTATGCTTCTGCGTTGAAGTTCTCCAACCTTGCGTCGTCAACGATCAAAACTCTTTTCGCTTGATCTGCAAGTTTTTTCGCAAATTCTTTGACATTGTGACCTAGGAGAACCGCTGTTAAATCCATGTTTGTCTTTTGGCTTAACTCCTTGCTCTTGGTTAGCATTTCAAACGTTACATCTCTGAGTTCGCCGCGTCTGTGCTCAGCTAAGACAAAAATTTCCTTCATCTAGATCAGCCCCCTCGCCCTGAGATTTTCAACAATCTTCGCTGCGATTTCGTCGAGTCCTCCGGTTAAAATTTCAGCTTCTTTCTCCACTGGAGGTATAAACATCTTTTCCACGGTTATCCAAGACCCAGATTCTCCAACTTCCTCTTCTTTCAAGCCAAGATCCCCCAAACCGAGAACCTTCAGCTCCTTCTGCCTAGCCTTTCTGATGCCCATTATCGATACGTACCTAGGTTCGTTAATCCCTGTTTGGACAGCAAGCAGCGCCGGCAACTTTACCTCCACAACCTCTTGTAAGCCACCCTCGAGCTCGCGATTAACCCTCACAAGTCCTTCCTTGGGTTCAACCTTCTTCACCATAGTAGCATGGGGGATTCCAAGCAGCTCCGCCAGCACAACACTGACTTGGGCGTAACCATCGTCGCCAGCTTGGGTGCCGGCTAGGATTAGGTCGAAGGGTAAGTCTTTGATGGCTTTGTGCAGAATCTTGGCGGTAGCGTAAGCGTCGGATCCTTCGAATGCCTTGTCAGTTAACCTTACTGCCTTGTCAGCCCCCCTAGCCAGACATTTCCTCAGGGTGCTATCTGCTTCCTCTGGACCCACTGTTATAGCGGTGACCGTGCCTCCGAGTTTTTCCTTTAATAATACGGCCTCTTCGAGGGCGTAGTCGTCCCATTCATTGATGTCGAACACGAGGTCTTCCGTGTTTATTCCTTTTCCGTCTTTACGAATGGTGATTTCTGCCTCGGCTGTTTCCGGGACGTGTTTAACGCAGACAATTATGTCTATTTCCTTTCCCCTCCCCTCCATATCCATTTGTTATTTGAACTCACAGAGTTCAGAAAAATAGCACTTGCGATATTTAACTTTTAAATCATTTGCACTGCTACTTTGGGACATGTGTAGCCTGAGGGCGTTACGATTTGTGTTAAGGGCTTTTCGAAATTTCAGACCCTGAGGATGCTCCGCTAAGGGCGCACGCATACACTTTGCAAGAACATTGCGCACGGCAGATAAGGGAGATGACGCTATCGTTGAAATATTTTGATTCTGAATCTGAGTTAGAGATTAGTAATTCATACCTCGATTTCATAACTATTATAGAGTTTAGGCACTGAATTTCGTCAGATAGAGGTGAATTAAACATGCCGAAAAAAGCAAGCCTTCTGATAGTTGATGACGACAAAGGCGTGCTCGAAACCCTAAGTGACATTCTTAAAGAAAAAGGATACCTGATAGAAACCGCTAAAACCGGAAAAGAAGCTATCACAAAAGCAAAAGAAAACTTCTTTAACGTCGCCCTCATAGACGTAAAGCTCCCAGACGTAACAGGCATAGAAGTGCTCCGAACCTTTAGAAAAAAACATCCTGCTATGAAGAACATAATAATAACCAGATATACAACCCGACAAAACGCAGTAGAAGCCCTAAACCTAGGAGCCTATGGTTACATCACGAAACCTATAGATCCTAAAAGAGTCGACCGAATGATAAAGGGATGCCTTGCACACGCGCGCACATGATGCTCCGCTAAGGGTTAAAGCGCTTCAGCAACCAGCTCCATAATGTCCTTGACTTGAATTTTATCCTCGGTACCCGTTGTTTTGATGGCGTCATCGAACGTTAAAAGACAGAAGGGGCATGCCACGGCTACTATTTCCGCTCCAATGTCAAGGGCTTCCTTAACGCGTTTTTCAGCAAGGCGTTCTCCTGGGATGTCATGCCACATTCTTCCCCCTCCGCCCTCGCAACAGACACTCCGCCCCCTAGACCTGTTTAGTTCCACAAATCTTACGCCTGGGATGCTCTCAATTATCTTTCTGGGTTCGTCATAGATGTCATTGTGTTTGCCCAAAAAGCAGGGGTCTTGATAGGTTACCACTTTTTCAACCTTTCCAGAAAATTTGACCTTTCCTTCATCAATCAAATCCGTGAAATATTGCGTGTAATGTTTGGCTGGAAGTTCTCTTCCGTATCTATTTTTGAAAGCGTTAAAGCAGTGTGGCGAGGTAGTAATAATTCTATTTACACCGTACTTGTCGAAAAGACCTAGATTTTTCTCAGCTAACTCTTCGAAGAGCCCTTTCTCTCCAAGCGAGTATACTTCATTTCCGCAGCAAGTTTCTTTGTTTCCCAGTATCGAAAAATCGATCCCCAATGTATTCAAGTTCTTTACCAATGCTCTGGCTACTTCTTGCGCACGGGAATCATAGGATGCGGCGCATCCAACAAAATAGAGTAATTCCACTTTCTCGCCTTCTGAAACATACTTTACTTTCGAGTCCTGCGCCCAATCAGACCTCTTACTTCGGCTTAGCCCCCACGGGTTTCCATACTTGTAAACTCCTTCTAGTGCTTCTCCCAGTGTAGATGGAACGCGTCCTTCCTCAATTAGAACTCCGCGTAGACCAATAAGAACGTCCATCGGATTTACGTCTCTTGGACAACGATATGAACAGGTGCGGCAGGTTGTACAATCCCAAATTTCACTTTTTTCGCGGATATCTAATGGGGGATACATAGTTAGGGGGGAGATTGCGTAAGCGATCTCGATCATGAGCCTCCTGGGATTAAGTTTTGATTTGAAGAAGACTGGGCAAGAGCCCGTGCATTCGCCGCACTGCATGCACATATTGAAATCCAGTTTCTTGATAGCGGCCAACTCTTCAACCGTCATTAATGTAGCACCCCGTCATCAAACTTGCCATCTGAGCTCGCTATGTTTAGAGTCTTATAACATACATTTCATGCTTAAAAATGAAACGGAATTAAAGCCTTCTAACCTCACGAACAGAATTAGACATCCTTCATGAAGGAAAGGTTGTATGCCAAAAGTTTTAGAAAGGTGGTTAAACTCCACATAGGAATTGATTCCCTCGAGGTGCAGACGTGAAAGATGGAAACCTGATGAAAAGTCTTCTCGGGATCAACGTGAACATCGTTTTGTTAGGGTTGGTGAGCTTTCTAACAGATACAAGCAGCGAGATGATTCTGCCTATTCTCCCCTTCTTTATCGCGGCGTTAGGGGGAACCGGGCTGGCTATAGGCTTGATAGGGGGTTTAGAGGAAAGCGTGGCAAGCATTTTGAAGGTTTTTTCAGGTTACTGGTCTGACAGGTATGGACGAAGAAAGGTGTTTGTTTCCTCAGGCTATTTAACTTCCTCCATATCAAAAATTTTTTTGGCCTTCTCAACCGCGTGGCAACACGTCTTGATTTTAAGACCGTTGGAGAGAATTGGCAAGGGTTTGAGAACGGCGCCTAGAGATGCTATTATAGCCGATTACGCGGGGGAGGAAGTTAGGGGAAAGGCCTTCGGCTTGCACAGAGCCCTAGACACAAGCGGCGCCATACTAGGTTCAGCACTAGCCCTCATCCTCTTTTGGTTTCTGAAACTGGAGTTTAAAACCATAATATTCCTTGGGGCACTCATCGCCTTCTCGGCTTTAATACCCCTGTACGTCGTGAGGGAAAGAAGAGCTGAGGCGAAAAGAATAACTTTGAAAATTAGCTTAGCTGAGCTTCCCGGTTCTCTCCGTCTGTTCATCGTCGTCGCAACTTTGTTTGCCTTAGGAAATTTCACCTACATGTTTTTCATACTTAGGGCTGAACAATTCTTCGCTGGGAGAATAGCTTTTGCCATGCCTATCCTTCTATACATATGGTTTAACATCATCTACGCATCCTTTTCCACGCCCTTAGGGATGTTGTCTGACAAAATCGGCAGGCGGAGCGTCTTATCTTTCGGCTATCTAATCTTCGGACTAACCTGCCTACTCTTTGCTCTACCCCTCTCCATGTTTTCACTAATCATCCTCTTCACCCTCTATGGCTTAGTCTACGCAATGATCGAGGGAAACCAGAGGGCTTTCGTTTCAGACCTCGCGCCAAAAGAACTGCGTGGAACTTCTTTGGGAACCTTTCACACAGCTATCGGGTTGGCGGCACTGCCGTCAGGCATAATTGCAGGGGCGCTCTGGCAGTACGTCGATCCTGCTGCAACCTTCTTTTACGGTTCAGCTTTAGGATTTCTGGCAGCAATCTTATTAGTATTAGAAACTAGGTTCTCTTCTGGTGATGATTGTTCAAAGGATCAATTCTGTTGATGACATTGCTGTCAACTGGATTGGGTGAGTTCGGCGGATTGAGTACTTTAATGTCGTGGCCAGTAATTCCATGCATCATGAGTTTGGCTCTTGATATGGCGTTGCAGGTCTTGTAGTACATGATCAGAAGTTTTGGACATGTCAACCCACGAACTTTTCTACCAAAAGCGAAATTTTCCAACCCTTTATTAAGCTCTCAAGTTAAAATTTAAAGTAAAGATATGGATACAGAACCGGAAGGAGGGTTGGAAATGACGATAAAAACTGGTAAAGAGTACATAGAAAGCCTGCGCAAAAGAAAACTAACAGTGTATCTGTTCGGAGAGAAAATAAAAAACCCGGTTGACCACCCGATTATCAAGCCGTCAATCAACTCCATCGCTACAACTTACGACATCGCCAACGATCCGAGATACGAGAATCTAGCAACAGCAACATCACACCTAACAGGAGAAAAAATCAACCGATTTACCCACATACATCAAAACACTCAAGATCTGGTTAAAAAAGTGAAACTGCTAAGACTTTTAGGTCAAAAAACCGGCACCTGTTTCCAACGATGCGTAGGAATGGACGCCCTCAACGCCCTCTCAAGCGTGACATACGAAATGGACCAAAAGCTGCAAACCCAATACAGTAGAAGATTCACGGAATTCTTGAAACATGCCCAAAAGAACGATCTGGTTTGCTGCGGCGCAATGACAGACCCTAAGGGAAACAGGAACCTAAGACCAAGCCAACAAGCGGATCCAGACCTATACCTAAGAAGAGTTGAAGAAAGGAACGACGGCATCATTGTTAGGGGTTCAAAAATCCACCAAACAGGCGCCGTGAACTCCCATGAAGTGATTGTTATGCCAACCCGAACCATGGGAGAGGAAGAAAAAGATTATGCTGTTTCATTCGCAGTTCCAAGCGACACTGAAGGACTGATATACATTTATGGCAGGCAGTCATGCGACAAAAGGAAACTGGAAGAAGGAGAGATCGATCTAGGAAATATCCGGTACGGGGGACAAGAGGCGATGATAATTTTCGATGACGTTTTTGTGCCGTGGGAAAGGGTTTTCATGGCAGGGGAATACGAGTTTTCGTGGCCACTCGTAGATAGATTCGGAGCCTATCATAGGCAAAGCTACGGTGGGTGCAAAGTAGGCGTAGGCGATGTACTTATAGGCGCCGCCGCCACCATCGCCGAGTATAACGGGGTTCAAAGGGCGTCGCATATAAGGGATAAAATCGTTGAAATGAACCATTTAAATGAAACTTTATACGCTTGCGGAATAGCATGCTCGGCTGAGGGGTATAGGACTCCATCAGGAACGTACCTAGTTAACATTCTGTTAGCGAACATTTGTAAACAGAACGTGACAAGGTTTCCCTACGAAATAGTTAGGCTGGCGGAAGAGATTGCTGGAGGTCTGATGGTAACCGCGCCTTCTGAAAAAGATTTCAAAAATCCTGTGGTTGGAAAGTACGTGGATAAATACTTGAAGGGTGTTGAAGAGATTCCAACGGAATTCCGACTCCGCATGTTCAGGCTCATAGAGAACATTTCAATGGGGCTTGGGGCTGTTGGATACCGAACTGAGTCAATGCATGGTGCTGGTTCGCCTCAAGCTCAAAGGATTATGATCGAGAGAGAAGTAGACATTGATTTCAAGAAAAAACTCGCGAAGGTTCTTGCCGGAATCGAAAGGGAGGATTAAAATGTTACCTGAAGGTTCTTTTCAATCCCCTGAGATGTTCAAAGAAATCCTTGTCTTCAGCTTTTTTCAACCTGAGTTCGGAACTTTCATTCAAAATCATTCCTGCTACCACCGATGCTCCCGAGTTTAGATACGCTTCTAGTCCTTCAGCGAAGACTTCCGGTTTGCTCGGAATATCTTCTCGTTTCAGTGAGTATTTTTCCTCTAAGTATTTGTATATGGTGAGAGTAGCGGTCTCTTCGAAAATCTGTTTTAGTACCTTGTCTACAATTTTGAAGAGTCTCTCAGGTCTTTCCTTTCTTTTCAAAGCCCTTTTCCTCCAATTCAACAAAATATTTGGTTCCATCAATCGACCAGCATGAAGATTATTATTCCCATGATTCAGAAAAAGGTTATGAATTCATGATGTAGATTAAAGGTACTGTTTTCCAGAATCAATGGTAGCCCGGGATACGTGACTTATTTCGTTTAAATTTTTCACTTTGGATTAACGAAGATGGCGGGGGTCTACTAGAGTAAAATATCGGTTTAAATTATCAGAGTTCAAATCCCTTCTCCCGCACTTTAATTTTATTTTCGCGCGTACTTCAAAATATAGTCACGAATCTTCTTGATTTTCTCCTGTTCTTTGCTCGCCTCCAAGGCTCAGTTTCTCTTTTAACATAAATGTAAGCGAAGAATTTAAACGGAGCTTTAAACCTAGCCCCCTCCACATAACTCCTTTTCTAGAAAAAAGCACATATTATGCTTATTTCCGGCAAATCGTTTTATAGATACAGATCATACTTTTCTTCTGTGACCCTCTTTCCCCAAATTTCGTGCGTTTTTTCCTCGGTTTTACTGAAGCCAAAGCATGTGTAAAGATGACCGGCTTCTATTAGTTCGCTTGTGGTCCAGAGGAATATGGTTTTGTACTTGCGCTCTTTGCAGAACTGAAGCGCGTCCTTTAGGAGTTCTTTCCCAATACCAAGCCCTCGATAGTTAGGATGAATGAGGAACCAGCGAAGTTGAGCATCTACTTTTGAATGCCCGACAATGGCGACAGAACCAATAATTCGACCGTTTGTCTCTGCCAGCCAAATTCGATCTTTGTCGGGGCTGAACGATTGAACAAATTCTGCAAGCCCACCTGCAACATACGCTTCGAATGTTTGGTCGTAGCCATATTCTTTTGCATATAAGATTCCATGAAGATAAGTGAGATACCCTATATCCCCCGGCTTAAGATGATGCCGTATCCTCCATTTGACTTTCATGTGAACGCCTCCTTACATTCGTCATGGCATTTTGCCTAACTACAGTTAAACGTATTGCGTTTAATTATTAAATCGGCGCGCGTTCCAAGCCCGCTAACACAACAGCTTCTAAGCATCATTCAAGCTCTAACCCAACAAATCAGCCCAAATCAAGCTGCTCCCACACGGAACGATAGCAAAACAGCCTCAGAATCAAAAACAATGGTAGCCCGGGAGAGATTCGAACTCTCGTCAGCGGGTCCAGAGCCCGCCATGCTTGGCCACTACAGTCGGCGGGAAGAATGCTTCTTCCCTCCACCGGGCTTTCTCGTCCGGGCTATCTAGAAAAACGTTTTGCCCTCCTAATAAATCTCTCATTACAACCCCACTGGAGAGGGACACAAATACATATTGCCACATTGAAAATCTTAAATAGTTCTCAACGCACCTCTTTAATTGAGCAACATGGCAGAAATTTGTTCCAAATGCGGACTACCCCTAGACATATGTGTCTGCAAAGAAATAAGCAGAGAACAACAACGAATCCGAGTACGCTTGGAAACACGAAAATGGGGAAAAGCCGTAACAATCATCGACGGCATCAACGACAAAGACGCCGACCTTGGACGACTTGCCCAAAAACTCAAAACCCACTGCGCCTGCGGAGGAACTGCAAAAAACGATGAAATCCTACTGCAGGGTGATCATCGGGATAAGGTGCGATCCTACCTCATTCAAATGGGCTATCCGGAAGAAAACATTGAAGTTCAATGACTGAACGGAGCGAGAAAGCATGGGTATGCTCAAAAATCTGCGCGAGGTACTGGGGGGGCTCAAACGGAAGAAACTGGGGGAGCCGACCCCTAAGTTTTGCCCCAGATGCGGTAGCTCCAAGATCAAGGTTTCCAGCGGTTTTGATGCTTATCCCAGAATGTACGGATTAACGCCTAGGCAATACGTTTGTGAGGACTGCGGTTACAGGGGTCCAATAGTCCTGGAACTAGAAGAGGAAAAATCCTAATCCGGTAGCGCTATTCCCAGTTGCTTCTTCAAACTTTTGTACCGATTTCTAACGGTAACTTCGGTCACGCCAGCGGCTTCAGCGATGTCCTTTTGAGTTTTCTTTTCATTTTTTTGTAAACAGGCGATGTAGAGGGCTGCTGCTGCTAGTCCCATGGGGTCTTTGCCAGCGGCGGCGCGTTTTCTCCTAGCTTCATGTAGGATTTTGATGGCGACACCTTGGGTTTGACCACTGATGCCTGTGCTTTCGGCGATTTTGGAGACGTAGGTGAGAGGGTCTGCGATGGGCATCTGAATTTTAAGCTCGCGAAGCAGAAGCCTGTAGCATCGTGCAACATCCTTCTTATCGACAAAACTTGCCTCAGCTATCTCACGAAGGGTCCTAGGGGTTTCGGTCATTCGGCAAGCAGCGTAGAGGGCTGCAGCGGCGATTGCAGCAATAGACCTCCCGCGCACCAAGCCCTTGTCAAGAGCCTTGCGATATATAACCGCGGCTTTTTCTTTGACAGGCCCTGGAATGTAAGATTTGTCGGAAAGCCTGTCGAGCTCTGCCATGGCTTGAGCGAGGTTTCGATCCACGGATGAGTGAACTCGGGATCGTATCTGCCATTTTCGTAATCGCCACATCTGGAGCCTAGTGGAGAGGGGAAGTTTACGTCCAAAAGCGTCGCGGTCTACGCGGCCTATGGCAGTGGATAATCCTTTGTCGTGGACGGAGTAGGATGTGGGAACTCCAACTCGACTTCTAGATTGTTTCTCCTCTTGGGTGAAAGCCCGCCACTCGGGACCCTTGTCCATCATTTGTTCGCGAAGGACGAGACCACAGCCTCCGCAGACGGTCTCTCCAGTGTCATAGTCGTGGATGAGGTTTGTGCCACCGCATTCTGGGCACTTCTCTTTGAATTGTTGCTGGATTTCTCTTTCTCGCACGTTTCTTGCCTTCTCGTGGTTTTGTGGCGAGAATTCCGTCACTGTTGTGGTTCTTCATCATGGTCAGAGTCAGAAACCGTCCATCTGGCCCGCCGTATTTAAGCAAAGTGCGTATTGTAATATATAAATCTTGCGATTTTATTTGCTGTATGCCATATCAGTTAGGAGAATAATGATGAGGCGTCTAGTCTCCATCTAATTTTCCACATAGCTGAGCCTTTTCTGAAAAAGGGCTCAGTCATATTTGGACCCAAATATGATGCATGTTGAAAACAACGTTTTTTCGGAAAAACACCTTGCGCTAAAAATCGAGCAAGTAAAAACTGCGAGGAACAGGGTTTCCAAGATAACTTTTCAACATTCCCAGCGCGTTTCGGGTCGCGGTTTTTCTTAGATGGAAAGTTTTTCAATCTGATCTAACACGTACTGACGGATTTCGCTGGGCTTCGGAAGTTTCGCAACTATTTTTCCCTTTTCTATCAGCGGTTTTAGCATTGGCTGGGTTTTTCCTCCGCATTCCGGGCAGTTTGGTTGAGGAGACTTGAAGAGTTGCACGGTGTCGACTAGGCATTTCGGGCACCTCCAAACCTGCTTCTTCCCACCAAGCTTGCCCCTTTTCGCCACAAGTTTTCCCTCAAGCTCTATGATGTCCATGGCAAAGTCGATGGTCGGGGCGTTGCTAACGGATGTTCCAACGCCGAAGGCTTCTGCGCCGGCTTCGCTCAGAACCCTAACAGACTCTTCGTTGAGACCTCCGGATACGAAGATTTTGACGTGTTGATAGCCCCTCACGTCCAGTTCCCATCGAACCTCTCGAACGAGTTCAGCAAAGTTTCCTTTCCTTGACCTAGGTGTGTCTAGCCGCACGCCGTAAAGGCGGTCTTTTAGGGCTTCGGCGGCCATTATTGACTCTATCTTTTCGTCAAAGTATGTGTCGACTAGGGCTACTCTTGGAACATCTGGCGGCATAACCTCGTCGAAGGCCTTCCACGCTCTCACTTGGTCACCGAAGGCTATGATGAGCGCGTGGGGCATGGTTCCCATGGGTTTTTCTCCTATGGTTTCGGCTCCCTTGAGGCTGGAAACGCCGTCGAAACCACCGATGTAAGCGGCTCGGTCGAGCATTGGAGACAAGGCTGGGTGCATGCGGCGTATCCCAAAGGCCATGACGAGCTTTTCACCGGCAACCTTCTTTATCCTCGCGGCTCTTGTTGCCGCTCCGGATGCTTGGCAGATTAGGCCCAGCATGGGTGTTTCAAGGAGGCAAAATTCTCCGTAGGGGCCTTCAATAAACATGACGGGTTCTCTTACTCCCCTGTGATCACTGTGGTAGAAAACGCTTCCCTCGGGCATGGCGTAAACATCGACGTTGCATCCTTCAAACAAGTGGGCTTCCTCCTCGATTCCGCAGAGGATTCCCCAAGGCCATCCGCTTGGAAGCCTGCCAGGCGTGACTTCAGCTAACGCTCGCAGTTTGTCCAGTTTTTTGGCTTCGATGACTTGTTTGGTTCGTAAGAAGTAGATGTCGGTGGTCTCGCCTTTTTTTATCTCTTCGTCGGTTGCGTAATGGAAAAGGCGCATGCCATTTCACCTCTAAGTCAATTCTCCTCTCGTCAGTTCGTCTACATTAGTGATTTTGCATCCGTAAATTGTTTTCATGTATTCGATTCCAGATTTTTGAACTTCCTCGTTGATGGCTTCCACGCAGTCCTCTGGAACAATGATTTTGTATCCTCGGAAGAAGGCGTCAGCCGCCGTGTTCTGAATACACACATTCGTGACCAGCCCTACGAGCACGAGCGTGTCAACCTTGAGCTCCCGGAGAAGAAGGTCTAGGTAGGTTCCGAAAAAGGCGCTGTATCTCCGCTTTTGAATAACGTAGTCGTCTTTCCTTGGTTTTAATTCTTCAATGACTTCTGCTCCTTTAGTGCCAACAACAGCGTGTTGTGGCCAAAGTTTAAACTCCTCGTCAATGCCTGGCAGGTGAGTGTCGTTTGTGTAAATGACTGGTCCACCTTTCTTTCTGGCAAAGCTGAGTAGACGCTGAATGTTGGGGATGATCCTTGGGGCGCGTTCGCATTTTAAGGAGCCTGTGACAAAGTCGTTTAACATGTCGATAACGACTATGGCTGTTTTCAAGGGATTTGCCTCCAAGCAATTTCATGATAGTAGTAAAACCGTTACTTAAAAATTCGGTGTTTGTTATGATTTTCACTTTATATCCGTGACAGAAGCTGAATATATGCGACCTCTATGACCGCTGCTGCAAAGAAAAGCATGTAGATGAATGCGAGGTCTTTCATGGTCATCGTTCTCTTCAAAGTTTTCTCTATGGTTTGGAATATTCCGTATCCCTCAATTATTCCGTTTGGCGCGCTTAGAAGAATCACTAAGGGCAAGGTTTCTACGAAGACTTGCCCATACACCAGCGTGCTTGTCCTAAAAATGCTTATCAAAAGGATCATAACTGTGTATGCAAACGCAAATATACGAGGATGCTCAAGCACCACATACTCGTATTTCCTTTTAGGCATGAAAGTTAAGACAAACCCCACGTAAAATGTCATGCCGACAAAGATAAGGGAAACTGCCAGCACGTTGTGAATAAAAACAAGCAAAACCGCTATTGGAGGACTTACAAAAGCATCTCTCAAATAATTGAAAAAAGACACGTTTTCAATGTATGCAAGAACCAAGCACAACAGAAAAACTACACCAAGCACTACTGTTCTTTTTGCTTCATTCACACCCAGGCCTCCAAGCCTCGTTGGAATAAGGTATCATGCAAGGTTAGAAGGCTAGCGATCCAAAAAGGAGTATGGTAACTCCTAGAATTAGTCCTAGTATGAATAGGATGACCACGAATACAATCACCGCCAGTACGCCCACGGCGAGGGCCCCCAGCCAACCCGTTTCGTAATAGTGCCTAATCAAAAGCAACCATACAATGAGGGAAAGAAATAAGCCGATTATGGGTGGGAAGAATAAAAGGCATATGTTGCCCACGATTGTTCCTAGGAGGGAGATTACAAAGGCATCGCTAAACAATGCTCGTCGTTTACCCACTACTATCACGCCCGCTACGTAGAAGACGATGGTCAAAATGATTAGGTCCATTATGAAGAGAACTATAGAGAACAATAGCCCGGCTTCGCCAGATACCTGAAGCCAAACATTTCTCCCGATGAAATCAACAAAATCAGCGAGTGAAGGCGTCATCACGCATCATCACCAGTTATGCCCTACCCTATTCGTGGATTTCTAATAAAAGATTTACTTGATGTTTCACGTCGTCGATTCTCTTCTTATTTCAAAGATAACTGTTCCGCCAGGAGTGTAGGGAGGCCCAGGATCGAGGCATTGAACATAGCCAACGTTTCCTTCCTCCTTCGCAAGACCTAGCTCTTTGAAGCTGACACCCCTGCCTAAAGCAATGACTATAGACAGCATAGATCCAAACGCGTGAACGCATAGAGCGTCTGTTTCTTCCGTTGCTATCTCCGGCCCCTCAATAACGATTCTGTCTCCAACCTTGAAGACAGGGCATTTACCTCGAATTTCCTTAACGGTTACGACGAGGCGATAAACATCGTTCATATTGAGACTCCCTCTTGCATCGAAAAGATTCCATCAGTAATTCACTTTATAAAAGATAAAGCCTTATACTTCTTATGACTGTGAAAATCCTTATCGCAAAGTATTTTAAAAGCATAATAGTAACAGAATAGGACTTTGAGCAGTAAGGGGAACATAAATTTATGAAACCGCGGCGCCCAGCTATAATCGGCGTTGGCAGAACGAAATTCGGTGAACATTATGAGAGGGGACCGGAAAAACTAGTGGAAGAGGCTGGGCTAAAGGCTTTAGATTCGGCTGGTGTAGAGCGGAAAGATTTAGACGCCTGCTACTTTTCGGACTATTTCCTCCAAGTCACAAACAAAATTGGAATCGAAGAGGGCTTCCAGTCCGAGCTTTTGGAGCTGCATGTTCCCATGGAAAAGATGAGGTCCTTCAGCTCCGCCCTCCTAAACGCCTGCAACGCGGTTGAGTCGGGAAAATACGACATCGTCCTCGTGGGCGGAGTAGAAAAAATGACCGATCGCTGGGACAAAATCAGAGACGACATGATGCTCTTGGAAGATCCGTGGAGCTATTACGCAGGATGCACACCAGAGGCAAACCATGAGCTCTTGCTCAGGGGATACGTCAAGAAATACGGAATCACAGGAGAATCCCTTGAAAAATTCAACATTGCTCTAGCCCAAATATCCGTCAAGAATCATCGTCATGCAATGGAAAACGAATACGCCCAATTTCAAATGAACATAAACGTTGACACGGTTTTAAAGGAACGATTCAGGGCGCGAAAGCCTTTGGGGCTCTATGACTATGCTCCCATTTCTGACGGAGCCACAGCCCTAATTTTAGCGAGTCTGGAAACGGCCAAGATGCGCACGGATACGCCTGTTCGTATCGTAGGCTCTTCTTCAGCCACCGACTACATCACCTTTCCCTCACGCGAGGACAGAACCGGATTCATAGCCAGCATCATGGCTATGAAAAGCGCGCTTAAAATGGCCGACATTGAGGTAAGCGACATCCAAATAGCCGAGTTGTACGACCAATCAACGCTGCTGGAAATGATATCTCTAGAAGACTTAGGCTTCTCGAAAAGGGGAAAGGCTTGGCTTGACGTCTACAACAGCTGCCAAGAATATCACGAGTTCTACGACATCAACGGAAAAAAACTCTTCGTGAACACGAACGGCGGCCTCAAGGCAGACGGAAACCCGTTAGGAGCTACAGGCGGAGCCCAAATTTTTGAGGTTGTTAAGCAACTTGGAGGAGAGGCTGGCAGTAGACAAGTGGACGTGGATGGCGGTCCTCCCAAGTTCGGGTGTGTCTTAGAATTCGAGGGATTCGGAACCAAAGCATACGTTCACATTTTAGGGAGGGACTGACATGAGCAGCGAACCCATTGAAAGAAGAGTATCCTACATCGGGGATAGACTCAGGGGCAGCCGATGCAAAATTTGTGGAAAAGAATACTTCAGAACCAAAGACTACTGCGGAAAATGCGGAAGAAAAAGCTTTGGAAAAATGGAGGACATCGACTTCTTTTACGAGAAAGGCAAGCTAGAAGTTTGCACCCTCGTTGCCGAGCCCACAAACAAATTTACAAAACTGGGCCCCTACGTCTACGGCATCGTTTCATTTCACAACGGAAAGGTGCGAGTCCCGGGCAGACTAACTGACTGCATCTTAAGAGGTGAGGAAACAGACCTGTCTAGCTTCGAGGACAAGAAAGTCGTACCGAGGTTTAGGAGAAGATACGCCGTAGGGCGAAGCGACATAGTTCCAACAATTTCCCTAGCCTTCACCTTTGCCGACGAATACTATCCACACCAAAGATACGAAATAACCAAGCCCAAAAAAGAGTATGACACCCCTGGAATCGTTGGATACGGGGTCTACGTCTCAAAATTCAGAATAAAAGAGGGGATGATGGAAAGGTCTATACCCTTCATAGACGAGGACGCCATCACGGCAGCCGTTGAAGCTGGAAAAATGGCCTTGGTCCATTCTGGAGTAGACCACTCACTCGTTGGTAAAGTTTACGTAGGCTCAGAGTCCAACCCCTACGCTGTCAAGCCCATAGCCTCTAAGGTAGCCCAGGTTTTGAAGCTTGGCGAGGAAGAAAAGATGGACGGCGTACAGGGCGTAGACGCCATAGACACAGAGTTTGCATGCAAGGCAGCTACGAGCATGTTTAAGGACGCAGCGTCGCTAGTGTATTACCCCGGTGCTCACACGGCCTACACCATGACGATAGGCGCAGACAATTCTCAGGCTGCGCCAAGGGACGAGCTTGGAGGAGAATTAGACCTATTCGTTGGTTACGGCGGTTCGGCCTTCATCTTCGGCATGCAAGACGTCATAGCCGAGTTGGAAGGCTGGTACTCCTGCACGTCAGACACACCAGACTTCTGGAGAAGAGACCGCGAATCCTACCCGAGACACGGCAGCCGATTCACCGGCAGGCCCGCCTACTTCAAACACGTATTGAAGGCGTGTAGAAAGCTCATGGAGCAACTGAAACTTCAACCTAGCGACGTAAACTACTTCGTTTCTCACCAGCCAAACATAGGCTTTCCAGTCAAGGTTGCCCAGGAACTAGGTTTCAAAGAGGACCAGTATATGCCAGGCTTGCAAGTCGCAAAATTCGGCAACACCTATTCCGGCTCCTCACCCATCGGGCTAGCGGCTATTCTAGACCGCGCCAAGCCAAACGAAAGAATAATTATTGTCAGTTATGGGTCCGGAGCGGGAAGCGACGCGTATTCCCTGTTGACGACAAGCCAGATAGAGGAGAAAAGGAGTCGACAAAAATTCACCATTCGGCATCAAATTGAGAACGAACACATAGAATACGTGGACTACAGCACCTACAGAAGGCTTAAACACGGACTCTAGAACCCACAAAATCAACTCTGATCGTGTCCATCCTTGCTTGGAGACTGAGACCCCTTACAAAAGACAGGCGACCAGTCTCTCCATGGATTTTAAGGCATAAAATGCAGAGTAACTGTATTTTCACTATGAATTTCGGTTTCATAACCTTTTTCCAAGCGAATATCCATAAATGCATAAAACAGATGCAAGGGGTGTTGAAGTGCCTGTAAAAAGGGGTATAGCCGTATGGATACTAGGTTTCTTAACCTTCCTGGCGGCTTTAAATTCCTTCGGTGCGGTAACCTACTGGATAAGTAGAGGCCGCGATTCTGTTGTTACACCCTACCTCATAGGTGAGTACACGGGCGAACTGCGAACAGAAACGTACTTTTGGATATCCATAACCACAACATTCATCTTCCTAGGTCTCACCTGCATCATTGCATACCGGAAGCTGCCACCTGATCCAGAAATAATCAAAATGTTCGTCAAAGTGGGAGGAAACCTAGCAGCCCTAAGGAAAACTCAAGAAGCCACAGCAAAGGAATTATCCGAGAAACTGGAAAACAACAGAACAACCAGTGAACAACTCTTCAAAAAAGCTGAAACGAACCTTAAGAACGTTAGAAAGGAAACGTTGGACACGCTGGAAAAGCAGGAAAAAGCGATGCAAAAAGTTCGTCGGGACATGGTCTCTACAATTGAAACGAGGGTCAGCGAAACTAGAGAAGAAATCTTGGGCGTGCTGAAAAAGCATGGAACGACAATACGAGAAGTTGGGCGTTTAAGCAAACGAGGCGCCGCGACCATAAAGAAGCAAAGGGCGGAGCTAGAAGACATAAGGACTAGACTGGAGAAAATAGAAGGTGGACTAACGCCGCCGCAGCCAAGGTTGAAAAGCCAAGACGATCCAGAAGAAATAAGGGGGATCGGACCACGTTTGGGAGAAGACTTGAAGTCCGTAGGAATAACAAACGTAGGCGAACTGATCATGGCAGACCCAGCTATCATCGGCGAAAAAACGCGTGCCTCGCGAGAAATGGCAGAACGTTTGCAGGCAATAGCGCAACTGCTGATGGTTCCAAGCGTGGACGAGAATGATGCCGAGTTACTCCTAGAAGCGGGAGTTACCTCTAGAAGGGAACTTGCCGCCCAAGATCTGGTTCCGCTCAGCAGGGAAATAGGAGAAATCGCCAAAACCTACATTGAAGAGGGGAAGATGTCTGAGGATGAAAAGCCAACTGTTGAAGAAATTTCATCTTGGATAAAAATGGCGAAATCCTAGTTGATCGAGTTCAGAGGAAATGGTTTAAATATATGCATGAAGAAAAGTATACTCAGTCGTTCTAAGATGATAAGAAGACTTGTCTTGGACGTCTTGAAGCCGCACAATCCTAGCGTAGTCGAACTTTCTGAGGCACTCAGTGAGCTAGAAGGCGTAGACGGAGTAAACGTAATCATCTATGAAATAGATCAAAAGGTGGAAAACGCAAAGATCGTAATCGCTGGAAATAGAATAGACTTTGAAAGCGTAAAGAAGAAACTAGAAGAAATGGGTGCTACCATTCATTCTGTCGATGAAGTTGCGGCTGGTAAAATAATTGTTGAAGAAGTAAAAACGCCCCAGGATAGATCTGCCAGAATGTGAAGATGGCGCGCGCGCAGCGTGGTTAACGCATGATAAAACGCGTTAGAATTTTTTTTCGAAGAATTAAATCGTATATACGGATCACGCAAATGACTCCTATTGCCAGAAGATACTTCATCAAGAACGGTTTTGACGGCTCAATGACCGTACTTGGCATTATTGTAGGCTCTTGGAGCGTGGGAGTCACAGAGCCTGAAATAATTGTCACCGCAGGGTTAGGGGCATGTCTAGCTATGGGGGTGTCCGGCCTTTTCGGCGCATACATGACTGAAAAGGCTGAGAGAAAGAGACATCTTAAAACGCTCGAGGCTGCCATGCTCACCGATCTCAGCGACTCCATACTCAGTGACGCTTCTGACTTTGTTTCTGTGTATGCCGCATTTGTTGATGGTGCATCACCTATGTTGACGGCGGTGATCGCTCTTATTCCCTTCATCCTCACGTTGACGGGAACGTTTGTTATCTGGGACGCCTACATTGTCTCACTCATTCTCACCTTAGCCACATTGTTTTCTTTAGGTCTTTATCTTGGAAGAATCGCGAAGGAGAACATTTTGTTATACGGCGCCAAGACGGTTGCCGCTGGATTACTCATAGTAGCCATAGTCCTTCTTTTAGGTGCCATTTAACCTTTCTACCGACTAAATCGCCTTTAAGTCACCCAAATTTGGCCCACGAATGTTGGGACAACATGTACGATTTAACTTGTTGCAAACGAAGGTGCCTAATCGCCTTAAGTTGATTTTTTGATGAGTTTTCTTATGACAGCAACTTTTCTGGGATAAACACACTCTTTTTGGTGCGCGCGCGAGGAAGCTTAACAGCTTGGAAAAATCGATGCTTAAGGACTTGAAAAATAGCGTAGTAGGCAGGGCCAGCCGTTTTGCCCCTGTATGGACAGGAATCATAAATGGCGTGTCTCCAGCTGTTGCGGCTATAGCGTGTTTGGCGCCCTTTTTCCTTTCCTCTTTTGGTGCCTTTCCAATTGATTTTGCAATTCAGCTGTCCATCGCGATTGCCTTGTCGGTGATGTTCTTGTTAGGCGTTTTTCTTGGAAAAGTGTCAAGCAGGAGCATGCTTCTTCATGGAGTGAAAATGTTGTCTATAGGCTTAATTCTCACGTTTATTCTTCTTGCGTTTAAGTTAGCCCAATAACATCCTCGCTTTTCCCATCTGTGGACTCGCAGGCTTGAACAGCTTTCCGCCATGTAAGTTAACGAATGGAAGAGTTATTAAGAGCTAAAATGGCTAAGTAAGAATCAATAGCGCTTTAAGTGTGAAACAAGGAAGGAACTGGACGAAAGTTGGTTGTCCATGAAGTATTCGAGGTCCTATATTCTCCAGTCAAGGCATTCAAAAAAATCGTTGAAAAACCCGACTTCAAAGGAGTCCTCCTGATTTTAGTGCTCTTCATGTCCTTTACGGTGGTTGAGCAATACGTCGTCGCCTCGAAACTTTTACTGCTAGACCAGACGCCTGACAACGATGACTGGACTGCCCTTTGGGCCTCCAACGGTTTATTATCAATCGACGATGTAGATTATAAAGCGGGGAACTATAGCGTCAAGTCTTTCGTTTCTAACAGCACGAGCATTTGGATGAACATAACTGATATAGGGCCCCTTGATTGTTCAGAAGACACGGGTTACGAGGAACTATTTTTTTGGATCAAGTGGATACATCCAAATGAAACATTCCCGAGTTCTGGAGCATTGCGATTATTTTCTGACACCGAAAGTTACTTTGAATTAAACCTAACCAGTTTTATAGCTTCAAGTGATGAATGGAGTAATGCAACGCTCAAAATTGGTCCTGACCAAGGTTGGAATTTAACTAATTCTCAAGACTGGAAAAGCGTAACGGGATTAGAATTTAGACTATCTTGGCCGGCTCTAGCAAATCTAACGATAAAAATCGATGATCTGCGTTTTCAAAAGTATGTTTCGTCCCTTGAGACAGGTGCATTTAGTGGATCAATAATCCCCATTTTGATGTCAGCCGCTGTTGTCTTCTCCCTGAACTGGATCCTGTGGACTATCATTCTATTGATGATCGCAAAAGTTTTTCGCGAAGGAGGAGTCTCTGGAACGGTGTTTTTCGTCATCATTGGGCACGTCTTCATAGTCACTGTGGTTTACACGATAGCCAGCGCGGTGCTATTTTCAATGCTTCCCGTGTTAAACTTACCACTGAAAGCACCACCAGCAACGGAGGAGGAACTTAATACTACGACAGCTTTGGTTGAAGAAAGGTGGCATCCCAACTGGGCGTACTGGGGTTATCTCTTATCGTCGGGATTATACCTCCCCTTCGTAAGAGAGTTATGGATCATGGCGCTCTGCGTAATCGCAATACGCCTCCTACGTGGAATCACATGGGGAAAGGCAACAAGCATCTCCATAGTCGCCTTTATCATAAGATCTACGTTGAGATTCTTCTTCGGGATATGAAAAAGCCTTTTCAAAATTTTAAAATCAGATAATTTAAATAAGGAGCACATATTGTCCTTATTTTCATTAAGCCGGTGTTAACGTGACAGCCCTACTCGAAGCGAAAGGTCTGAAGAAAACCTACCGAATGGGCAAGGTCCTCGTTCCAGCATTGCAGGGAGTAACCTTTGACGTTGCAGAAGGCGAATTTCTGGCTGTCTTCGGCTCCTCTGGAAGCGGCAAATCAACCCTCCTTCACCTGCTGGGCGGTTTGGATAGGTCGGATGAAGGGGAAGTTTTCGTTGACGGAATTGGTTTCTCCACGTTAAACGACAATGCATTAGCTGAAGTCCGCTTGCGCAAAATAGGCTTCGTTTTTCAATCTTTTAACTTGCTTCCTAGGCTTGTATCCGGCAAGAAAGGCTGCGAAACTAGATCCCGTGGAAGCATTACGATACGAATGACATAAACGATGCGTTCTCGTCCCCTAAAACCATCGACCAGTTTCTACAGAACCCTTGAAAACTTCATGTAGCAAAAACTTATATCCAACGTTAATACTCCTTCATCACCACTAGCTAACCAGAACGAAGCTATGGTTTTGTTTTGGCTGCTGGTTCCGCGATAAGGGACGAAAGAGTAGATGCCGAGAAGGCCACCCGAAAAAACGAGACGTGCACCAAAGAGAAAATCTAGGGAAAAGAGAACACGGAAATATGAATCCATACCTTTCCAGGGAACTCCAGTGAAGGCAGGGCAAGAAATCGACGTAATTATAGATGACATAGGCAGTAGGGGTGACGGAATAACAAGGATACGTGGTTTCCTAGTTTTCGTGCCGGAAGCAAAGGTTGGAGAACGCTTAAAAGTTAAGATCGTCAGCGTTGGAAGAAAATTCGCCATCGCGGAAAGAATTAAATGAAACGGGAGGAAGAATTCTGAAAATTAAAGACCTAAGGGATGGAATGAGAAGAGTAGATGTCGAAGCAAAGGTAATCCAAAAATCAGACACCCGCGAAGTTCGTTCAAGATACGGCAACCAGACATATCGTGTGGCCGACGCCATGATCAAAGACGACACCGGCACAATAAAACTAACCCTATGGAACGAGCAAATAGACCAAGTCAATGTAGATGACACAGTTAAAATCGAAAACGGATACATCAGATCTTTCAGAGGAGAAATTCAACTGAATGCAGGAAGATACGGAAAACTAAGCGTCGTGTAAAACACGTGAAGAGTTTTCATAAAATTATGGAGAGGTGAAAAGATGAGGTATGAAAGAAGAGGAAGAGGGTTCACTCGGGGATTTCCTCCAAAACCTGTTGAAGTGGGAAAAGAATACGATGTTGAAATTCAAGAGACCAGCCGCCGAGGTGAAGGCATAACAAGAATCAAAGGCCTCGTAACCTTTGTCCCAAACACCAAACCCGGAGACCACGTTAGAATCAAGATAACAAGGATAAGTCGGCGGTTTGCAGAAGCAGAAGTAGTTGGGAAAGCGGAAGAGAAAGCAGAAGAGGAAGGCGAAGCAAAAGCAGAAGAAGCGAAAGAAGCAGAAGAGGCGGAAGAAGCAGAAAAAGCAGAAGAAGCCGAGGCTGAGTAACCCAAACTCTAGAGTTTACACCCGCCTTGTCGATTCAGTCAATTCTTTAAGCAATTCCCTGCCTCTTTTAGATACACGTTTCAACCTCATGATGTACAGATCGTAATCTGTTATCTCATTTTCCTCTTTGAAAAGTGAAGTAAGTCTACCGCTAGGCTCTTCCCCCTGAGGCTTTCTAGACGAATCGTTTCCTTTAACTATGATGGGTGTGAGGTTGGCTCCCATGTCGAAATCAGCACGGTAATTTGTAGGCGAAGAAACAATAATCTGTTTCTCTCCATTTGCGGTTTTGTTGAAGGTTAAGTTAATATGACTGAGAGAAATATTAGAGGTTGGAATGTAGCCCGGGAACCAGCTTAGCCCGGTAGAGAAGGAAGAGACTCCGCCGATTGTAGTGGACAAGCAAGGGTGGTTAGGCATCCCTTGAATGGCGGGCTTTGGACCCGTCGACGGGAGTTCGAATCTCCCCCGGGCTACCATTTCTGTGTTGTAATTTATACTGTTTTGAGTGGGGAGTGAAGTTTGTTTAGAGTGAACATGCTTGAAAGAGGAAGATAGGACATTTAGTTGCACCATGGATTCTGGTGGAAAACGTTAAAGTCATTGGAAGGTGATGAAAGCTTTTTATGGCACGTAAGCTCACGTTTTTAGAGTCACAAACCCTGACAGCCAAAATCGATGGAGGAACAGCCAAGGAGTTGACCGGAGCCAAGGAGGCGATATTTCGCGTCAAAAGGGCCGTTTTCAGAGTAGAGACTGCGAGAAAAATCACGCAGTTTTGCTGTTTTGTGCTATTCAACGCCTTCATTTTTGGTTTAGGACCATGGCTAGTCCTCCTTCCAGTCCTTCACAGCTCAGTGAGGTCTGATCAAATAACTGGGGGCGACGCCTTTGCCTTCCTACAGCAGATGCTCTATAAGCCGGTTTTTCCCTGGCTTCCCTTAGCCGCGTTTCTCCTGACAGCGGTTTTTTTGGGCAGAGCCCTCTGCGGCTGGGTATGTCCTTTCGGCTTTGTTCAAGATTTGTTGGGATACGTTAAGAGGGAACA
>JREQ01002617.1_pt1 | contig 37365 bp, 43 predicted proteins | sample 210151 | NCBI WGS metagenome assembly JREQ01 (sample SAMN03019617, study PRJNA260268) | marine sediment metagenome | biome: Marine; feature: Sediment; material: Clay; isolation source: clay from marine sediments 31 meters below sea floor depth collected from... | place: New Zealand: Canterbury... | reverse complement strand
AGCGGTTGACAATCTTCGCCAAAAATTGGAGAAAAACGACTTGATATACTTTGAAAACGGATTTTAGGTGTGTGACAAAAGCGTGAGGTTCTTCGCGAAGGATGATATGTTGTCATTAGAACATGGGAGGTTTAAAACTGTTCTTTGTGGATGACGAAACGTTGCATAATGTGAGAAATCGATAATTCCAAGAGGTACCCAATTTTGACAAGATTTACAAGTAGATGTTATTTCTACTGAAAATCTCTATGAATGAAATATGGTTGTAATCGAGTTGTACAACCTGCCATGGAAATTAGTACATGTTAGGAAGTCAGGTCGTAAGCCCTTAAATGGTCGTCAGCTAATCCGTAAACGCCAAGAAATATACGCCATGAAGAATGTGGAAGAAAAGAACAAAGCGTTGAAAGCCTACGCAGAACTTTTAACAAGCTTAGAAATGGGCACATTTAAGGGCCCTACCCCTACAAGGCAACCTTCCCATACAAAGAAACCATTTAAAATCCAGAGACCCCAAGTGGCGCGCGCGTCTATTCTTCTTCTTTTGATGGAGGCCCGTGCAGCCTGCAGCTTAACACGTCTCCAGGCTCAGCTTCAAGCTCTTCTACAATAATGCGTGGAACCGTGAATCTGCCGTCTTTGCCAACTCGAGCGTAGAAAGAACCTCTCCTACGAGCTTCACGATTAACAATGTAGACCCTCAAAACTTCTCCGGCATCCAACCTGTGCTTCCACCTGACTAGAACAGGTATCTGAACGCGGTTTCCCCTCTGCAACCTAGCTAGAAACTCTTCGTCATGCAACATCGGCAAGCCTTTTCCCGCCTTATCCAGCCTATTCCAAACTTTCCTTGACGCAATATGACGTGAGCTAAGCCCTTTTTAAAACTTGTCCTTGAAAAACAACCCGAAACGGACTTATCAAAAAATAGACAGGGGTCTATAGAGAGAGGATATAGACAAAATAGCGTTATAAGGTCCTCTGAATATGATTCTCAAAGTGTGAAAAACCTCGGCGTTCCGCTTAGATTTTAGTATTTCTTCTTTAACTAGAGCTTTTATATCTGACCCTCACATTTCTTCTAGGACAAACCTCCTGTCAAGTGAGGGTTAAAATTGTCAGCAGAACCATTAGCCTTTATCAGAGACGCGGATTTTACCTTCGAAAACACTCCAGTCAAGATCGTTGTGAACAGAAACTGTCCCGAAATCGAGCTTGCCGGCTTGAAAGTTGGACCCTTCCAAGAGGGAAAAGAATACGAAGTTAGGTTTTGGATAGCTAGGGAACTGGAAAAGGCTGGAATAGCGCGTCTCCGAGAGGAAGAATTGCTGGATTTGGTAAAGCTTAACAAAGTTCACTGGAAAGAGCGCGTTCAGTCCACCAAGCAAATCTCCTCCCTACCTGAGGACTTTTACCCTAGGCTGCGACGCTACCTCGCTGACCTAAAAAAGGGCGCCATAAAGAAACCCGAAAAAATGAGAGACTACGAGAAGGCTAGGAGACTCTCCCGCGACATCATCAATTTGAGGCTAAAAAAAATCGTTTCACTGGCTTCCGCTCCGGCACAAACAAATCAAATTCTCAACAACCTGACAAGAGAAGAACGCGTTGTCTACAAATCTTTACACAAAACCATTAGCAAGTGGAGAAAGGAAATTCTGAAGACGAAGGGAGGCGGCGAGTCTTGACAGACTCAAACAAAAGATTTGATCCAATTCTTCTTTAGCACACAATTTTAAATGCTAAAAAATAGTGATAAAAGCGCCCAGGCTCTTTGTGACTCTAAGTTTCACTTTCACCCCTCTCCCTCAACTCTATGGGTTTTCGTTGCGTCGAGCATTTTAAAAAGTCGTGGACTCAACCGCTTAATTCTAGAGGTGCCTCTTGTAAAAAAGGCAGTTTAGAAATCTATGGAAAGGTGATTGCAGAAACGTGGACACCACGCTCTACATATTTCGACAATTGGTTTTAAAAGAGACCGTAACCTCGCACGAAGCATACTCTGGGTGAGGGAGTAGCTTTGCAAATCGAAACAGAAGACCCCCAAGAAAGATTCCAAATCCTACTCAAATCAGATAAATACCGTGAAAGAATCTCCCGAATGGCTATCGCTGGCAGCACCTCGCTAATCGTAGATTTCGAAGAACTTTTAGCAACAGACTCAGCCCTAGCAGAAAACATCTTGGAGAAACCTGACGAATACCTAGAGCACGCGAAAAATGCCGCGCTTGCCCAGTTACAAATAGAGGAACCCGAATACGCTGAAGGAGTTGAAGCAGTTACTGCTAGGTTCCGAGGATTGCCTGAAACCACACCGTTACGAACATTGGGATCCAAGCACGTTGGAAAGCTTGTTATGGTGGAGGGAATCATTGTTCGTGCCACGCCTGCAAGACCATTGGTAATGCAAGCTGCCTTTCGATGTAAACGATGTGGAACAGTCACTTACGTCCCCCAGACGGGAGCCTTCTTGAGAGCCCCAGTGGCGTGTAGCGACCCAACGTGCAAGAGAAGAGGCCCCTTCGACTTCGTCCAAGAAGAATCCACGTTCATCGATTCCCAGGAAAATCGCATCCAAGAAAGACCGGAAGACCTTCCGCCTGGTCAGCTTCCTCGGTGGTTAGACATTAGGCTTTTTGGGAGAGACCTCGTTGATGTGGCGAGACCCGGCGATCACGTTTCCGTGGTTGGAATCGTTCGTGCGGTGGCCTCAACCCTTCCAAGGGTTGGAAAACTTCGAGCGTTTACGTTGCATCTTGACACCAATTTTATAGACGTTGTGAGTAAAGAGCCTGAAACTGTGCTTATTTCGCCTGAAGAAGAGAAACAAATACTTGAACTTGCAAAAGATCCGTGGATACACCGCAAGATTCTTAGGTCGATAGCGCCTTCCATCTACGGTTACGAGCACATCAAAGAAGCCATAATGTACCTCCTCTTCGGAGGAGTCCCAAAACACCTCCCGGACATCACCATTCGAGGAGACATGAACGTCCTCCTAATAGGAGACCCGGGAACAGCCAAATCCCAACTCCTACAATACGTAGCGAGAATAGCTCCACGAGGTCTATACACGTCTGGCCGAGGAACAACGGCTGCTGGCTTAACAGCGGCTGTGCTTCGCGAGCGGAGGGGTGGAATGACCCTAGAGGCTGGAGCGTTGGTGCTGGCGGACAAGGGCATCGCGGCTATAGATGAAATAGACAAGATGCGTCCCGAGGATAGAGTGGCTATACATGAGGCGATGGAACAGCAGACGGTTTCTATTGCGAAGGGAGGCATCGTGGCGACCCTCAACGCTCGAACCTCCATTTTGGCTGCGGCTAACCCAGCTTTAGGGAGATATGATCCTTACCGGACGGTAGCCGAGAACATATCGCTTCCAGTTACGATTCTTTCAAGATTTGACCTCATCTTCATTTTGCGGGACGTGCCTGAAAAAGAACTGGACACAAAGATGACTGAGCACATACTAGATCTCCATAGAACGGGTGTGACTCCAGTTGAGCCCCCCATACCGCCGGATCTGTTTAGAAAATACATCAGTTACGCCAAAAACATAAAGTCCGTGTTGACCAAGGAGGCTTTGGAGCGCATAAAAGACTTCTATTTGATTATGCGTTCGGCTAGCGAAACTGAGGGGACGCCCATAGCGATAACGGCTCGGCAACTTGAGTCCCTTGTTAGGGTGGCTGAGGCGAGGGCTCGCGTAGCCCTCAGGAAAGAGGTTCTCGTGGAGGACGCTGAGACGGCGATTGCTATTATGAAGAGGTCCCTTGAAGAGGTTGGAATCGACGTTTCATCTCGCAAGTTCGACATAGACATCATCATGACTGGTAAACCCAAGAGCCTCCGCGACAAGCTAAGGATCGTGTTGAGCACAGTATTTGAGATGGAGAAGGAGACTGGGATGGTGGAGAAGTCGGCGCTTCTGGAAAAACTTGAGACTGAACGTAAAATTACGGGGCCGGAGGCAGAGAGACTCATAGGACAGTTGGTGAAGGAGGGAACGCTGTACTCGCCTAGGGACGGCTACCTCAAGAAGACCTAGCTAAAAGGGCGCAAGCCTTGAAGTATTGAAGACTCAATCAAACGCGCAAGACATCAGCGATCAATCTCACGACCTTTCTTGCTTCCACCCCTTTCGGGTCCTCTGCAGCATTAAAGACCATGATGGCCATACCGCAGAGCCTTCCGCTCCTAACTAGGCCTTGAAGCGTCTCCTGAAATTCACCCCTTGAAAGACCGTCTCCCACGGGTAAGGATTGAGCTGACATAGCGGTTTCATCCAAGACATCCAAATCCACGTGAACATACACCTTATCACACCTTGGTTCCAGATCACGAAGAATTTCCTTGACGACGTTTTCGACGCCAACCTCACGGATTTTTTCTCTCGTGTAAACCCTAACCTTAGATTCCGCTAGAGCCATTTCCTCCATAGCATCCAGTTCGCGTGTTCCATACAAGACAATGTTTTCTTCAGGAAGCAAAGGAGAACGACCAAACATTTCCACAAGCTCTTTTGGTCCTCTTCCAGCCGTGATAGCAACATCCATGCCTCCGATGAGACCTGAAGGCGTTGTCTCCGGAGTGTTGAAGTCTCCATGGGCATCCATATAGATCAGTCCGATTCTTGGGCCTAGGGCTCTTTGGAAGCCTTCGATTATTCCCGTGAGAACGCTGTCTTCCCCGCCTATGATGAGAGGAAAATATCCCCTATCCAGCGTGCTGTGAACCTTTGCCGCCAAAGACCTGCACACTGCCTCAACCTGCTTCGCATTTAGAAGCTTCGGGTTGCTGTCGTCTCGAGGGGGCAACCTCACCTCTACGTCGCCATAGTCCACCACTTCGCTGACAACCTTCTTCAACTCATCAACTAATCCAGCGTCCCGAAGGGCCCGGGCGCCTTCCTCTATCCCGGGACCCCTCCAGCCAATGTTGTACGGAACGCCGATGAGGCCAACTTTTGATATCCTTGACGTCAATGCCTTCTCAACCTTAATGCTCTTTAAATCGTTTTAGCAATATATCTGTGACCTAGCGTTGAGAATCGAAGAACTGCCGATACCAGAATCCGTAAAGCAAGTCATAATCAGCTCAGGAATCACAGAGCTCTATCCTCCCCAAGAGGAAGCCATACTAGCAGGAGCCCTAGAAGAAAAAAACCTTATCTTGGCGAGTCCTACAGCCTCAGGAAAAACCCTCATCGCCGAACTCTGCGCCCTAAAACACGTGTTGGAACGAAATGGAAAAGTTCTCTACCTAACCCCCCTACGAGCTCTAGCCAGCGAAAAATATGAGGATTTCAAGAAATACACGGTCATCAGGAAAAGAAACGGAAGACGAGTCAGCGTAGGCATAAGCACCGGCGACTACGACAGCTCTGACCCATGGCTGGAAAAGTTTGACATCATCATCACCACAAACGAGAAGGCGGATTCACTGTTGAGGCACAGAACACGCTGGGTAAACGAAATATCCCTCGTAGTCTCCGACGAAATACACCTACTAAACGACGCTGAACGCGGACCAACGCTGGAAGTCGTCCTCGCCAGACTCATGCAAGTAAACCCAGACGCCCAATTCTTAGCCCTAAGCGCAACAGTGAAAAACGCTGAAGAGGCCGCTGAGTGGCTAAAGGCTGGTTCCATAACAACCGAATGGAGGCCCGTCGTCCTCAAAGAAGGCGTCCTCTTACACGACGAAATCCACTTCAAAGACGGAGGCGCCCTAAAAATAGAGAAGCCCACCAAAAACCCCGCCATGAACCTTGCCTTACACATCGTAAAATCCGGAGGACAAACCCTCATCTTCGCAGCGACAAGAAGAAACTCAGTCAGCCTAGCTAGAAAGGCAGCGGCAAGCATGAAAACCCTCATATCCAAGCCCATGAAACGTTCCCTAACAAGAATCGCTGAACGGATTCTGGCAACTGGCGAGAGAACAAGGATAAGCGAACTGCTAGCTGAGCTTGTCAGTCAGGGAACAGCCTTTCACCACGCTGGATTAGGCGGCGGCCACAGAAGAATAATCGAAGACGCCTTCAGAGACGGAAAAATCAAGATTTTGACAGCCACCCCCACCCTAGCCTTCGGAGTAAACCTGCCGGCAAGAATGGTGGTTATCCACGATTATAGGCGATACGAACCAGGATATGGCTACTACCCCATAACGGTGCTTGAATACAAGCAGATGGCTGGACGGGCTGGAAGACCTCGCTACGACAAGATTGGAGAAGCCTTGCTTATCGCTAGGACCGAGGACGAACGCGACTATCTGATGGAAAGCTACGTCCTTTCAGAGCCCGAAAGAATATGGTCAAAGCTGGCGGTGGAACGCATCCTCAGATCCCACGTTTTGGCCACAATCGCAGCAGACTTCGCACACACCGAACAGGGAATATACGACTTTTTCGGCAGAACCTTCTACGCGTATCAGTATGACCCGCGAGCCATGAAGGGAGTTATCACAAAAATTCTGAGGTTCCTCTACCAAGAGAAGATGATCGAGGTTAGCGGCGAAAACGTTTACGCCACCAAGTTTGGACGAAGGGTCTCCGAGCTCTACATCGACCCCGTTTCAGCGGTCATACTTCGAGACGCCCTTCTAAATCGCGCGCCTAAGCTCACAGACGTAAGTTTCCTCCACATGATCGCCCACACTCCAGACATGTTTCCAAAGCTTCGCCCCTACTCAAGGGAAATCGACAACCTCGCCTTGTTCGTTGATGAACACCGAGAAGAATTCATGTTTGACGTGCCAGACGAATGGGCGGACAGAATCGCCTACGAAGAGTTTCTGGGAGAAGCCAAGCTGGCTTGGGTGCTGGACGCTTGGATAGAAGAAACAACAGAAGACGAGACCATCGAGAAGTTTCGAGTCCAGCCCGGCGACCTCTACAGACTCATCGGAACATCAAGATGGCTCCTTTACGCGTCACATGAACTAGCCTCCCTCTTCGGCCATAAAGACCTCCTCCCACACCTCGCAGAACTCATGGAAAGAATCCAAAAGGGAGTGAAGGCTGAACTGCTTCCGCTAGTGAGGTTGAAAGGAATTGGAAGAGTGCGGGCACGCATACTTCACAACTCGGGCTTAAAAACCATCAAGGACCTCAAAGTAGCTCCCCTAGAGAAATTAGTCAGCTTGCCCCTGATTGGGCCCAAACTCGCCAAGAAGATAAAGGAGCAGGTGGGCGGGTTTGTCAAATCTGAAGAGTGGAAGAAGCTGAAGAAAGCGAAAAATTTGGAGCAACAAGCCCTAAGCAAGTATTAGTCAGCTAGCCCTCTAGCCCTCCTCTCTTGTTTCGTCTTTTTGACTACCAGCTCAACTCGTTTTATGGCAGTACCTAGGTAGTTTCTTGGATTCAACGCCTCAGCGATCTCCTTTCCGCTCAACATTTTCTGTACGGTACCATTTTCGACAAGAACCTCTTTGAAAAGTCGCTTTTCAACATCGCTTTTTATGGCTAGGCCTCGAATGACCTCATGGGCTTTTTGGCGATTCATACCCTTTCTCGCCAAGGCCAGCATGACAGACTCCGACATCATTCGTCCCTGCGTTAGCTTCATGTTTTTCAGCATCTTTTTTTCGTCAACCTGCAAACTCGTCAAAACGTCTGTCATCAGGACTAACATGTAGTCGGTGAGGATACACGCTTCGGGTATTATGAATCGTTCTGCTGAAGACTGCGTCAAGTCTCGTTCATGCCATGTTGGGATGTTTTCCAGAGCAGGCGTAACAAGGCTTCTCACGACCTTTGCCAGTCCGGAAATCCTTTCGCAGACCACCGGATTGCGTTTGTGAGGCATCGTTGAGCTGCCAACCTGTCTCTCCCTCTCGAAAGGCTCGAAAACCTCTCCTATTTCCGGTCTCTGCAGTTCTCGAATTTCGGTGGCTATATTATCTAGCGTAGATGCGGTCATGGCGAAAAGGAGGATGAGCTCTGCGTAACGGTCCCTTTGTACGATTTGTGTAGAAATTTCAGCTGGCTTTACGCCCAGCCTTTTCATAACAAGCTCCTGTATCTTCAGCGCGTGTGGACCGAAACCAGCTTGGGTTCCGACGGCGCCGCTCATCTTCCCCACCAAAAGGCGCTCGCCACACTCGTGGAGGCGTTGGATGTGTCTAGCGATTTCCCTCATCCAAACAGCGAACTTGAAGCCCAACGTTGTCGGTAGGGCGTGCTGGCCGTGGGTTCTGCCCATCATCATGGTTTTCTTGTATCGTTCAGCTCCCTGGATCAGAACCTTTTCCAAATCGTTCAGTCTTTGTTTAACCAGATTTAGAGCCTCTTTTAGTTGAAGGGCAGTTGCTGTGTCCAGAATGTCAGAACTTGTGGCTCCGAGGTGAACGTAGGCTCCGCTTGGGCCACAGGCTTCAGCCAGTGCTCGAACCAGCGCCATCACGTCATGCTTGATTTCTAGCTCGATTTTCTTCACGCGACTCGGTTTAACGTGCTTTGTCGAAGCCATTTCCATGATTTTTTCCGCGTCCTTTAGCGGAATATCTCCAACTTCGCCGTGCGCCCAAGATAAGGCGGCTTCCACTTCCAGCATCTTTTGAAGCCTGTTCTCTTCGTCAAAAATTCTCCTCATTTCAGGCGTTCCATAACGGCCAGTATCAATTGGAAGAATGGGCAACATTACTCTCCTCCGGAAACAATACATAAGTGTATTAAACTAAGCTTTACCAGTTTCGCTGATTAAGGTATCCCTCGACGGAGACCACTTTTATGGGCGCGATAGTAGCTGCCGTGAACAGGAATGGAGAAAACGTTGTTCCTGCGGTAGTTGTCATGCTCAAGGAGTTAACGCATAGAGGAGTTGACGCCCACGGAGTTGCCACGCCGAAATCAGCGGTAACAGCTAAATCAATTGAGGAAGTAGCTATCCAAAACATTAGTTCCATCGTTGCCTTGGGCCACAACCTTTCCCGCATCCTCCTGAGAGATCGACCGCAGCCAGTTCAGGGAGAAGGCTTCGCGCTCGTTTTTGAAGGTAGGTTGTTCCCCTCAACCAGTTTACCCGACGTTGACGAAGTTATAGAAAAGCTTGAGCCTAATCCCCAAAGAAATGCTAGCCATGTTATCGAGAGGTTTGAGGGATCATACGCCTTCGCCATCGCTCGCCCCAACCAGATAATTGCTGGCCGAGACACCTTAGGAACAAATCCGCTTTATTACGGCGAAAACGAAACAACATGCGCTATCGCGTCTGAACGCAAAGCTTTATGGACGCTTGGGATAAAGAATACGAAGTCGTTTCCCCCGGGACACACGGCAGTAATCAACGCTCAAGGCTTCTCCTTCAAACCAATCAAAACTATAGTGCAGCCTCTCCAAGAAGACGTGAACATGGAAAGAGCAGCTAAGCGCCTCCAAACCCTTCTGCTAGAATCAACGAAGAAGAGGATTTCGGACCTCGAGAACGTAGCGGTGGCCTTTTCAGGCGGCCTCGACAGCAGCCTCATCGCCGTCTTAGCCGAAAAGTGTGGAATAAACGTTCAACTTATTTCGGTTGGGTTGAAAAATCAGCTTGAGGTTAAATTTGCGGAAACCGCGGCTGAGACGTTGAAATTACCTCTTCATCTCCAAACATACACGGTGAAAGACGTTGAACGGGCTCTTCCAAGGGTTTTGTGGTTGATTGAGGAGCCAAACCAAGTTAAAGCCAGCATCGCCATCCCCTTTTATTGGACGGCTGAAAACGCTTCGAAACTTGGATATAACGTTCTTTTGGCTGGGCAGGGAGCCGACGAACTTTTTGGAGGTTACCAGAGGTATCTTAAAGAATACGAACAATTTAGTGTTGAGGCTGTGCAGAAAGTCATGTACCGCGACGTAGAAAATTCTTACGAGAAAAACTTTCAAAGGGACAACCAGGTCTGCTCTTTCCACAAGGTGGAGTTGCGGCTTCCCTTCGTGGATCGCGACGTTGTACAATTCTCATTAGGCTTGCCCCTAAGCTTGAAGATCGAGTCTGCCGAGGACCGTCTTCGGAAGAGAGTGCTGCGTCAGGTGGCTCAAAACCTTGGCATGCCTCTGTTCATCGCTAACAAAACCAAGAAGGCGATTCAATACGCAACTGGAGTAAATAAAGCCCTTCAGAGATTGGCTAGGAAGGAAGGATTAACCTCGCGGACATATGTTGAAAAAGTTTTCCGAAGAGCGTACCTTGCGCTGGAAGTTTCAAAATGAAAAAGACAGCCGTGGTCTTTACGCCTAAGTATCTAAATCATAAAACCGGGCTTGGCCACCCTGAATCACCAGCTAGGCTGAGGGTGATCATGAAGGAACTGAAAAGAAGCGGCCTTCTCGAAACAGGAAAATGTTCGCTCGTTGAGCCAGAGGCTGCCAGCATCGAAGAAGTAAAGCTCGTCCACGAATCAGACCACATCCAGCTTGTCAAGCGCGTTTGTGCGTCCGGCGGCGGGCTCCTCGACCTCGGCGACACCGTGGTTTCTCCTGAAAGCTTTGAGGTTGCCCTTTTCGCTGCTGGAGGAGCTTTGAAAGCGGTGGAACTCGTTATGGCTGGAAAGTTTCGAAACGCCTTCGCCCTTGTTAGGCCCCCTGGGCACCACGCTGGACCATACTACGCCCTAGGCTTCTGCATCTTCAACAACGCCGCCATAGCCACAGCCCACCTCCTTCGCAATTTCAAGCTTGACCGCGTCTTGATCTTGGATGTGGACGCCCATCACGGGAATGGAACACAAGAGATCTTTTATGGAAACGACAAGGTTCTTTACATCAGCTTGCATCAGGATCCAGCAGATTTTCCTGGAACAGGCTTTGCCGATGAAGTTGGCGAGGGGAAGGGTTTAGGGTACACGGTGAACGTTCCCTTTCCCTTTCGGATCGACGATCAAATCTACCTAGAAACCTTCAACCAGATCGTGGTTCCTATAGTCCGACAGTATAAACCGCAATTCATTGTCGTTTCCACAGGCTTTGACAACCATTACTCTGATCCAGTTGCAAGTCTTTCTCTATCCGCCTTAAGCTACGTTGAAACCTTCGGGAAAGTCTTGGAATTGGCGTCTAAGTTTTGCATGGGAAGATTGGTGGCCGTTTTAGAAGGAGGATACAGCCGAAGCTTTCTTGGAAGGATGGCGGTTGCCGTGATCGCGAAAATGGCTGGAATTCCATATCCTATAAAAGACAAACAGTCGGTGGCAGGTCCTAGAATACGGAAGCGGGCTAGAAAAATCATAGAGGAAGTAAAGAGCTTTCAATCCTCGTTTTGGAACCTTTAATCCAATTTTTCGTAAAAAAGATGTACAGTGAGAGAAGGAGAATTTTCGTTTGTATATAATTGGAAGATGATTAGGTTACTCGATGACCTCGATGGCGCCTTCTGGACATTGCACTTCGCATGCTCTGCAGACGAGGCATTCATCGTTGTTTATAACGACGGATTTTTCGTCTCTGATTTCGAAGACTTCGACAGGGCATGTGTCGACGCATGTTCCGCATCCAGTGCATTTTTCGACGTCAACTTTAACTTCTACCATGGAACAGCCAACTCCACTTTTAGATTTTAATGAAGTAACCTCTTTAACATAAAAAAGTTTTGTACCTATCGAATTTCTTCCCTAAGCCTCAGGAGAACCCCGTCGATCGTTGTCTTCGCCCTTTCTCTCCTTCGATTATATTCTTGGAGAAGCTTGCGGTATGCTCCCTTGGATATCTCTCCGCGTCTATATCGGGCTTCAACTCGTCGAATGTCCCTTTCCACTCCTTCAAGCATTGTTTCAGCGACCTCGATCTGCCTCATTATGTTGGCGTACCTCCCGCCACCTGCCCTTATCTTTTCCCGAAGATTCGTCAAATCTCGAGAAAGCGTGGAAAGTCTGCCTTCCAGCATTTTTTTCCGCACTTTGTATCGGCGTCTGGGAATCCTTCCCTTCCGCAACTTCTCTTCCATCGACTCAAGCTCTAGGAGAATCCTTGTTTTTCCTTCATACGCTTCAACGAAGCTTCTGAGGTCCTCTGGTGGAACAGGGACTATTGGAACTGGGGGAGGTCTGGGAGCTCGCCAGATGAGGGCTATCGCGCACGCAACGATGACTAGGACTCCCATCCACAGCGTAGGGTAGAAAGACGCCCAGAATACAAGGTATCCATAAGTAAGGTCGAAATCGAGATCGTGGAATGGAGTGACGTTGGAGAAAACAAAGGTTACAGTTTCTTGAAAAACGCTTTTTTTGACGCTGCAAGGGTCTAGAAGTTTGGAGGATTGAAACTCGGCGCCCTCGGGTAGAGTTATGGTTACGGTTAATTTTCTTATCGTCCAATCGAATTCTTCAAAGAAGGTGAAATTCAAATCATAGTCGCGCCAACCATAGTGGTTAACATGTTTTTTCCATGGAAGACTGTAGGTTACGGTAAACTTGACATCTTCATCTTTCGTCAAACCCTCTTCTCCAACCCTAAGCTGTACTATGACGCTTGTGGGCGTTGTTAGGTTTCCTTCTCGTACTAAGGGATCCTTAGGGAAACTACCAAACTCGTCTCGCGCGCCAGTTTCAGGGTCAAAAGAGGCGCCTAGGGGCAATCTGACTGTAACGCTGGCTATGTCGAACCCTTTGTTGGTTACGTGATAAGAGTCGGACAGGTGGATTCCTCCCCACTGATCTAACTTTATCTCTCGCTTTACCTCGTTGACGTTAATCAAAGGGAACATATACGCCATCGTGCTGAATTTTAACAGAGCAGGCTCGTCTTGAAAGCTTGTCAGATTGAAAGTTGTGTGTTTCAGGACTTGACTATCGCCAAGCGTGGTTATGTTGAAGTCAAGTTTTTTCTCTTCAAAAGGGTTGAGTGTGCAATTTGCGTCAGGCGGCAGAATTACCGTCACGTTGCATAAAGAAGCGTTTTGGGCTAGGCTGGGATACGTAGGAAAGTCAAGGTTAAACAAGGCTTCAGTTTCAGAGGATACGAGGTTGGAGAAGACAAAAATTACGGTAAGGTTATGCGCGCGCGCACCTGGAAAGTCCACATTTACTCCATAGAAGCCTATACGCCCCCCTAACCCAACGTCAAGCTCCACCTCGAAACGTTCATCGGGGTTTGAGGCATCGTAGGCGAAGCAGTAGTCGAGGTTAGCGCCATATTCGAAGGGGGGAGGATTGGGAAAGCCTATCGAAAAATTTTGTAAGACCCCGTTTTCGTCTTTCGAGGATAGTTTAAGGGTGTCATTGATACTGACTAATCCGTAATCATGAATCTTTACCGTATGAATTATCTGGTCTACTTGAACATCTGCGGAGGGGGAGGCCGTTTTGGCGTTGATAACCAGCGCGTTAATATAGGTGGGGGCGAGAGCGAAGAAGAGGAGAAAGAGTGTAAGCAGGAGCAATGCCATCGAGACTCTCTTCAATTTGGACACCACACGAGTACGCTGAGTTCCTTCATTTGCTTGCGTAATTATCATCAATTACCTTTATTTACTTTTAGAAAAATCTGTTAGTCTCTTATCCTTTAACTCAACGTATTTGCTTACCCTCCGAGCCAAATTCGCTCCAATAACCCGTTCTAGGTTGGCAACATACCGTATTTTGACGTTTTTCCGTTCTTCAATTATTTTTTTCGCTGTCACTGGTCCTATATGGGGTATTCGAACGATTTCATAGTAAGTGGCTGTGTTTAGGTCGATCGGAAATAAGTCGGGGTTTATCTCGGCGAGAGCCAACTTTGGGTCAATGTTGGACAGAAAACCTTCATCATCGACGATTTGTGCGAAGGAGTCGGCTGTGAATCCGTAGTCTCTTATTAGAAAAGAGGATTGATACAGCCTATACTCCCTAGAAGGAGAGCACGCAGACCGCCTTTCCAGCGGCGTTTTTGGTATGGGCTCGAATCCGCTGTAGTAAACCCTCTTCAAACCAAGCTTCTTGTAGAGCCACTCGGTTGTCTGGATGTGTTGCCAGTCGTTGTCATCGGCGGCGCCGACGATCATCTGGGTGTCGACGCCAGCCTTGGCAAAGCCAAATTTCGGTTTGGCCGTTTCGGTTTTTGCCCTTCGAACCTCTCTTACGATCCATTCTAAACGTTTGAGAACAGTCTCCTCGAAACCCCCTTTGTCTGGACAGAGTTCGCTGAAAACATCTTTGTTGGGAGCCTCAAGGTTCACCCCGACACGGTCTGCCAGTTCTATGGCCTCACGGATGTAATGTTGACTCACGTCGGGCATCAGTCTGAGGTGAACGTATCCGGTGTATCCCATACTTCTGAGGGCTCGAACGGTCTCCAACTGTTTTTCAGTGATAAAATCAGAATCCTTAAAAACCGAGGAACTTAGGAAGAGGCCCATTATTTTTCCCTCCTCCCAAAGACTCTTGGTTATTTCCGCCAGTTTTCTGGGCTCCCACGTCACCCGTGGACATTTTCGACCAGCTCGGAAAGCGCAGTAGGCGCATTCGTTTCTACAGTGACTCGTGAGAAGAGTTTTTAAGAGGGGAACGCATTTTCCACGCGCAGCAGCCTCATAAATGGGCACAACGCTTCGATCCCAGCGAGCACCCAACCTCAAAAAATGCCATTTATCTGTCCTTTTTATGGTCCTAGACACCCCATCAACCGTCAATATCAGTAGCTTAAACTGAAAAATATTCTTTTTCAAAGTTAAATGATAATATTGTGGGTCACTAAAGGTTTAACATAGCTTCCAAGTCGATTGAACTAGAGTCCTCCCTGTTTGACATAATAGTCGTCTTCCTTTTTCGATCCGAAGCTCCTGACGCCTTTCTCTTTCAGCTGTTTCCTAAGCCTTTTAGCATAGTCGTTGCTGATTTCTCTTCTCCCCTCCAGATAGTCGATTATTTCTTCTGCTTGTTGCTCGTTGTCGCATCTACGAATGAAATCGATTACGTCCGGCATGTAATTGGCAAACTTCTTCGAAGACGCTTTCTCTCCGCTTGGAAGATCTGATCGAACCGAAGTTATGGGTATTCCGTGTTCTTTACCCTCCATTTCTTGAGTTAAGTGCGGGAACATTTTCCTGAACCTTTCTTTGTCGATCTCCATTTTAGCTGATACACCCCACGTCGCTTGCATCGCTTGGTTGAGACCATTCTTTCTTTCGTGTTCAATTTCTTCTATGATGTAAGGGCTATTTAAGCTGACCGAAAACGAGGTTTATTTACGTTGGCACGAACTTTTGAAGCGGTTTCTCCTTGAGAACTTTCTGAAGCTGAGGGGGGCTCAGACCGGTCACAGCATCTCCATATATTTCACATCTTTCTGCACGACCCATTTTCTCAGGGTCCCGAACTACAACTTCCGCCTCGTAGCCGGAGGAGAGAACTAGATGGATGTGAAAAGATGACTCTTTTTTGCCTCGTTTAGTCACCGAGCGCCACTCAGAACTCGTAATTTTGTACTTGTTTTCTTGAAGTTGACCAAGCACAACTTTTGGGTCCTGAGAAAACGCGAGGATGTCTATGTCACTGTTTTGATGAGCCGTTCCTCTCCAAACGCTTCCAACCAGTCTTGGATTGAAGTTCTTCAGCGACTCCATTATTTGGAGGGCTCCTTTCCGCATTTGGAAAAGCCGTTCTCCCCTTGAAGGCCCCTCCTTCTCTTCAGCGACTTTGTCAAGTTCCTCCGCAACCTCAAGGTTGCTTGGAAGAACCCGAAACCCCAGCGTTTTCGCCGCCCGTTTCTTCGCCTGCTTATACTCCTTCTCCTGTGATGTGTAGAGGAGAATGGCGGCTTCTCGGGCAACTCGCTTCCTTAAATCCGTTAGCCTGTTGGCTTCCAAGATTTTTCCCTAATGTAAATGTAATCGTGAGGGAGAACTTGAGTGTTGCTACGCCGCGATTGGCGGTTGAGAGGTGAGCTTTGACTTTCGGATGCCCACGTGGCGCGAGGGCGCTATCTTTTTGGCCTCGTTGTAGATTTCGGAAGCGATTTTTCCCAGGACAAGCTCTTGAACGAATTGATCGAAAGTGAGGGCCCTCGCCTTTTCTTCAACGATTTTTTTCATGACGGCGCGTATCGCCTGTTCTTGGGAGGTCTTAATGCGCCAAAGGGTGAAAACGCAAACCGCCAGTCTGAGCTTGTAGCCATCCGTTGTCGTGACGTTGAAGATTCCGTCTACCCGCGTAGTTCTCCTGCGCACAAGGCTTCTCAGATAGTCTCGGGAGTATTCATGCCCCTTAAAGATTGTGCGGGCGGTTTTGCCCTCGACATCGGTGACTTTAAAGTACATTTTTAGATACTGGTGTGCAAAGTCGTTGGTGATGTCGTAGAGCGTTGAGTCCACAACCTTCCCAACAATTTTCGAGGGATCATCAGCAGGCAAGGCTCCTAACTCAACTCCGCCGAAGTATGGTGGAGACATTACCGTGTACCAATCCTTGCCACGCCACTTATCCTTCATACGCCTCCTCTTCTTCTTTGACACCGTGGACCCTCGTTGCGACTGAAGAGTTTTCGCGTGGAAGTATTAAAAGCTTTATCGTTTTAGTAGTTATTCGAGTCTTTTGATTCCGCCCATTAGCGGTCTTAAAGCTTCAGGGATTATGACGGAGCCGTCCTTTTGTTGATGTTGCTCTAGAATAGCTATCATGGTTCGGCTTGTTGCGAGGGCGGTGTTGTTCAAAGTGTGTACAAAACCAGCTGGAGCTTGTCCTTCTTTTTCCCTGTACCTTGTGTTCAGCCTCCTCGCTTGGTAATCTGTGCAATTAGAGTTGGAGCCAGCCTCTCTGTAGGTGCCATCAGCCATCCAAACTTCTATGTCGTATTTCTTCGCCGCTATTATTCCAATGTCTCCGGTGCAGACGTTAACAACCCTGAAGTGTAGTCCCAAGCCTTGGTAAAGGTCTTCAGAGTTTTTCTGCAGTTCTTCATGGAACTTCCATGAATCTTCCGGCAGGCAGAAGATGAATTGTTCAACTTTGTTGAACTGGTGCACTCTGAACAAACCCTTGGTATATTTGCCGTGGGCGCCGACTTCTTTCCTGAAGCAGGGGCTGACTCCGACGAATTTTATCGGTAGATCTTCTTTGTTGATCACTTCATCCATGAAGGTTGCGGCCATGGGATGTTCGCTTGTCGCTATTAGGTATAGATCTTCATCCTCTAGCTTGTACAGCTGGTCTCCAAAGAATTCTAGGTCAGTGACTCCTAGATACGGTTTCTTACGCATCATGAATGGGGGTTCTATCAGCGTATAACCTCTCTTTCTGAGGAAGTCTATGGTATAGTTCATGATTGCATAGTCCAGTCGAGCCAAATCTCCTTTTAAATAGTAGAAGCCGTGACCAGCAACCTTGGCAGCCCTATCAAGGTCTATCAAACCTAAGTTCAAAGCGATTTTCACATGATTTTTTGGTTCAAAATCAAACTTTGGTGGCTTGCCAAGAACTTTCACAACGACATTTTCACTTTCATCCTTACCGAAAGGAACAGACTCGTGTAGAATGTTAGGCAGCCTTAGCAGAATACGATCCGCCTTCTCCTTGTATTCCTCGGCTTGCTTTTCGAGTTTCTTTATTTCTTGTGGTATCTTTTTTGCCTCTTTAAGTTGTTTGCTGACATCTTCTCCCTTTTTCTTTAGCTTTGCAATTTCGGTGGTTACCACCTTTCGTCTGTGTCTTAACTTGTTTACTTTGGTCAATAATTTTCTCCATTGCTTGTCGTATTCGATTAGGTCGTCGAGCATTTTGAGCTTTTCAACGTCTCCTCTCTTCTTTAGATCGTTTCTCACGATTTCTGGGCGCTCTCGAATCAGCTTTATGTCTAACATCCAGCACAGCCTCTGAACCGTTAGCCTTTTAAGTTTACATAAAACTCAAATATTTAACCTATGCGACAAAACCGACCTTGAACTTTATGGTTTCAGGTAGCTTTCTACATCCATATGGAAAATGAAGGTATCCCCTACTCCTATCTGATAGACCCGTATCTAGACCCCCTATATATACTATCAACATTGTCCCATGGATTTGCGGCATATTTTCCTCCTCATACTAACTGACGTGATAAACAGAAGAATGTTAAAAACAAAATTTCTCACAAAAACAGTTAAGAAGAAATTAGGATGCGACCGCTATCCTTCCGTTGCCGTTTCAGCTACGGTGCACCTTGAACTCCTTTGCAACTGAAAAAGCCTTTTCTGCAACGGAGACGCAGGATAAAAGGTCGTCGATGGTTGCCACGAACGTCTCCAGTCTTGTTTCGCACTCTATTGTTGTGAAAACCTTAGGTCCTCTCCTCGTTGTTTTGACGAACAAGCCAGGCGGAACCTTCACGTTATCCGGAGAAACGGCTTTTGCCACGGCTTCCGCTTCCCTCTCATTTTTATAGGAAAGAATAATCTTAGCCTCCAAGCGGCGTCCCCTCTAATTGTTTTTTGACGAGTTTGTCCACGAGTTTGATGAAGGATTCTACGTTTTTTATGGGTACCTGGGCTCCGGCGGCGATGTCGTGTCCTCCTCCCCTGCCAGAGTGTTTTTCGGCGGCAACACGTAAGACTTCTCCAAGGTTCAGCCCTTTATTTATCATGGACTCTAACCCCCTTGCTGATACTTTAACCATGTCTTCGCCGGAGACCGCGGAGTAAATGATGATGGGTTTTTCAAGTTTGGAAAGAGTTCTGGAGAGGATGGAGGAAACTGGACTGATAACCTTCTCGTCGATGAAACCCTCTCCATGCACGACGTAGATGCTGTTCAACTCTTCCATGCGTTCGGGTTTTTCGGTCACCCAGCTTAGATATTTGGTTATGGTTCGCCTATATTCATCCATCACAGCGCCTGCTTCATCGAGGCACTTCGCCCTGTCTCCCATGCAGATGGCCACGCCAAGACCAGCCTTATCCATTCGTCCTGTAGCGTTGAGCAAAACCGTGAACTCCCGAGCATCCCTTAACGGGGTCCAAGGCTCTTCATGGGTTAACGTGTAAACATTCCCAATCAAATTGAATGCAACATCACTTGGAAAATCCTTTGACGCGAAATAGTCTGCGAGGGCGGAGAAAAGCTTCTTCTTCTCCTCTTCTGAGAGGTCTCTCAAAGCGCGCCACTTATCCTCGCGCTTCGGTTTGATTCCTAGACTTGCGAGGAAGGCTAGGCTTTTGTCTTCCTCTCCACTTATTCCCGGAATGAAGGGATTTGTGGTGCGGGCTAGTGCCTTATGGATTGGGCGCGTTTCCCTTCCGAAAAATAGAAGGTCGGTTTCAACTTTGAGATAACCCGCGTTTATTGCGTCCCCTACTATGTTTTTGTTGACGCCTCCAAATTTTCGCTTCTCGTATTTGTCTTGTATGTCTCCTAGGGCTCCTACTACAGCGAGGTAGGCCAAGTCTATGTTCGTTTTATCTAAAGCTTTGGCGACGAGATAAGCCACTCCAGCCCCGCTGAGATCACGGGACCCGTCGATTCCATGAAGATGAGGATTTACTTGGATGAAAGTCGAAGGAGTTTCACTGATGGACTGGTGATGGTCAAGGATGATTACGCGATGGTTGGAGAGCTTCTCGCTCAGTAGGTCAAGGTAGCCGCTCCCAGAGTCTGTGAATATAGTTAGGGGAGGCTTTTCCGCTGCTATTTCGTCAACTACCTTCTCATCCACCCACTTTGATACTCTGATGCGAAAGGTTCCTCCCAATCTCAATAGGGATTTTCCCACGATGGCCGCTGCTGCCAAGCCGTCCGCGTCTATGTGAGAAGCTATCTGAATAACTTCGCCCTTTTCAACGTACTTCAAAATGAGGCTTGCCGCCTCGGAGGCGTCCTTCACGAGGGCGTCGATCTGTTCTTTTTCTACATGCAAGCCCGAACACCAAAAACTAGACGAGGAAAGCGGCTTTCGCTTCGTATTTCCAGTCGGGTGGGAGCACACCCTTGCGTTTGTAGTACCTGCTGAGCTTGTGAATTTTAGCTTCAATGATCTGAAGAGCCCGTTTGTTGCCTAAATCCTTCTTATTCTTCTCAAGATGAACACGAAGACGCGTAGCTTTTCTCAGCAGTATCTCAAAGTCCTCTGGAAGGGAGGGCGCCAGTTTCGCTTCTTTCAAAATCTGAGAAATAGTTCTTCCAGTGAATGGTTTGGTTAAGGGGATGCCATGCTGGTCGCGTAAGATTGTCCCGATCTTGCTTGGTGGATGCCCCTCCTTCGCGAGCCTAATGACTAGGGCCTCCACCTCCTCAGGCGTATACCTGCACCAGCTTGGCGGCCTTTTGGTGACCGGTCTTATTTGGTGCGACTTCCCCTTTTCCTTCTTTGGCAATTTTTATCCCTCGAAAGCTCCTTAAGAGCGGGTAATGTTGATATTTAAAATCTCCGTTATAAGGTTATGTTTGAACAAAGCCCGCGACTTTCAAATGACTCACCACATGGTCACATTTTCCTTTTGCCAACTTAGTTTGCCAAATATTCAGAATTGCATGATTAGGACTTTTATAAAATATAGGTCATGGCAACAGGAGTCTCAACGCGCACTTGCATACCATTCGGCGAATTTCCTCAAGGCTTCGGCGCGATGCGAATACCCGTTTTTCTCGGTTGTGGTCATTTCCGCAAAGGTTTTTTTGCGACCACCAGAAGGTTCAAATATTGGGTCGAAGCCGAAGCCCAAGCTTCCACGTTCTTCCATGGAAATTTTTCCTTTCACTCTGCCTTCAAAACACTTTAGCGCTTCCTCTGGACCACTGAAGGCGACAACGGATTGAAAGTAGGCGTCTCGTTTGTCAACGTTTTCCATCAGTTTTAGAATTCCTTTGGTTCCTATGGTTCTGTAAACGTAGGAGGAGTAGGGTCCCGGGAAACCATTCAACGCCTCGACGAAGAGGCCGGCATCCTCCACAAAGACTGGCAGACCACATTTTTTCACGGCATCTATGGCGCTGGCTTTCGCAATGCTTTCTAGGTTGTCGTCTTGAATTTCAACGGCTTCTATTTTGAGCATAGCAACTGCAACCTTGTATTCGGCTAGAATGAGGCGGGCCTCGTTAAATTTGTGAATGTTGCTTGTTACGAAGAAGGCTAGCTTACCTCTCGGAAAGTTAGCAGAAACGTTATTTTTCTTTGCCAACTTTCTCCGTCCTCACCCATTAACTAATTATCTATGCGATTATCTTGAGGCATGAGCAAATAAGATTTCTGAAAGAAAAAAGAAGAAATATGCGATAAAGCTGGGTTGAAAGTACTCAGCTAACACCACTCTTTTTGCATTTACTTTTCATACTTCATAAAAAAGGTTAAGTTCTCCTAAAATAGACACGTATTAAGAAGGGGTTAAGAGATGGCTGTCCTTGCCTATGTTTTGGTTACAATGAAGTCAGGTTCAGAGAAGGATGTATTGAAAAAAGTTTCAAGTTTCGATGAAGCCGTAGAGGTAGTTCTGTGCTATGGAGAATATGATGCCATCGTTAAGGTTAGAGTTGAGGAACTGTCTCAGCTAGATAAATTCTTGACAGATAAACTTAGAGCATTACCCGACATCTTTCTGACAACAACCATGATAGTAGCTAAGCAATATAAAGGAACATAACGAGAATAGCTAGCTTCAATTCCTTTCTTTTTTATCTAAGACTAATGTTTCTTCCAGAATTCTAGTTCTCAGTAAGAGAGAAATAGTTGAAACAACCTCTAAATATTCTGAGAGAATTGAAAAAGAAGGCTAAGAAGAAGAGAGTTCCTCCAAGCTCTTACAATACTATGCCATATTACTTTCCAACAGAACAAGTAGATATTGTTAGAAAGAAAACGAAATTTAAACGAGTAAGACAAAGAAAAACAAAATAACCGTTGCGCGCGCAACATAACGTTTTCATTTAATTACCTCTCGGAAACATAGCGTCCCCTTCTCTCTATCTCCCGAATCTTTTCTAAAACCTTTTTCGCCTCCTCTTCCCCCACGACCTCAGCGTAGCCTCCCATAACCGTTTCAAAACACTCCTTCGCATGCCTGTAGTGGGTGCTTTGGAAAGCCCTCTTCATGAGGTGCAAATCAACTCCCCTAGTCTCCAGTTCTGTGGACCTTTCACTCAAGCCGAAGTCAACGAAAACAACCTTGCCGTATGGCGTCAGAATCATGTTTGAGGTTGTGAGGTCTCCGTGGATGATTCCATGTTTGTGGAGGCGCCCAATCAGCCCGCCAATGTGGCGACTTAAGCGAAGCCTCTCTTCTGGAGGAAGGTCGTTTAGGACCTGTTTAACCTGCTTTCCATCAACGAATTCCATGATGATGTTTGCTTCAGCCACGTCAACCATAAAAATTGTAGGCGTCGGAACTCCAGCTTCCTTTGCCTTGTGAATAACCTGAGGCTCATACATGGTTCTTTGGGATCGAATTTTTTCGTCTAATTCCGGTATGCGATATTTTTTCGGCAGTCGACGTTTCATTATTACCTTGCGGTTGTGCCACTCTTCCAAGTATAGGTTGGCTTCCGCACCCTTTTTGATAAGCACGGCTCAGCCCTCAACCCAAGGCGCGTAAACCTCGTCCAGTCGCCACTTCAACTTGACAAAACTCTTCTCCACGGGAAGCGTTATTTTGCTTTTATAGGCAAGAATCCCAGTCCAAGCGATCATGGCTCCGTTGTCTAGGGCATACTCCTTCGGAACCACGCAGGAACGAGCCTTGTGCTCCTCAGCGATCACGTTAAGCATTGACTGCAGCCTTTTGTTGGCTGCTACTCCTCCGGTTAGCAGAACTTCTGGCTTCTCGGTGTGGGCTAGAGCCCTCTCTGTTACCTCGGTTAGCATGGAGAAGGCTACTTCTTGGAGGCTAAAGCAAAGGTCTTCCAGACGATGCTTCCTTTCATGAAGCAGCTGCACAGCCGCTGTGAGAAGCCCACTGAAGGATAGGTCCATACCCTTCACCGTGTAGGGAAGATGAACGAAAGTTTTGCCTCGACTCGCCAATTCTTCCACCATGGCGCCGAAGGGCGCTCCCCTTCTCTGGCTCAGACCAGCCTCCCTAGCGAAAACGTCGAGGCAGTTTCCTATGGCTATATCCAAGGTCTCGCCGAAAACGCGATACCTCCCAGCTTCAAAGGCGGAAACGATGGTGTTTCCTCCGGAAACGTAGAGGGTAACAGGGTCCACTGCTCCGGTTACAAGTTTGCCTATCTCGATGTGCGCGACGCAGTGGTTGACTCCAACCAGCGGAACCCTAAGGTAGGAGGCTAAGGCTCGTGCTGCGGTTGCGCCTGTTCGGAGGCATGGTCCTAGTCCGGGTCCCTGGGAAAAGGCTACGATGCTTACATCTTGAGGTTTTATTCCCGCTCTTTCAAAGGCTTCCGCCAAAACCTTTCCGGCAACTTCAGCGTGGTGTCTAGCCGCCTCCCTCGGGTGAATTCCCCCCTTCTCAGGCACGTAGGCGCTGTTCACGTTAGAGAGAATCTTGCCGTCAAAAGAGAGAATTGCGACGCCGAAATCGTCTGCGGTGGACTCTATGCCCAGACAGTAGGACGCAGCTGAAGGAAGCATTTGCAGCTTCTCCATTGAAATCAACTTTTACACGGCTCCAGAAGCTTGGCGAGAAGAATAAAGATTTGGCATTTCGATACCTGCGTATACGCTAATTCGGGAAATGGCATACATATTTTTATGTCTTAAATGTCTCTTATTTATTAGGGACGATTTCAAGGAATCATCAGATATGCCAAGACGCAACGACCTAGAACACAAAGCCCTCCACCTAATCGCCAACACCGGAAACCGGGGCGTGCTTCAGTCTGAACTGTGGCGAAAGCTAGACGCAACCAGCAGGGAAGGCTCCAGAATAGCCATAAAACTGGAGAACAAGGGTTTGATTCGTCGTGAACGTGAACTTTTCAGCGGAAGATGGACCTACAGACTCTACCCGAAGAGACAACCAGCATCCATCAACTCCATCGTCGACTGCCCCTGCCTAATGTGTCCAGACGATTCCAGATGTGGAGCCTGGAGCACCATTTCGCCCAACGACTGCGGAAAATTAACAGAATGGATTCTGAGCCTCGTGCAGAGGGAAATGAACCCTTCGGGTGAAAGCTAATTTTGCCGAAAGCATGGGTCAGAGAACGGAAGAGGGAGTATTATTATCGAAGAGCAAAGGAGGAAAAGTTCAGGTCGCGTGCGGCTTACAAGCTTCTTCAAGCGGTGGAAAAACATGGATTCATCAAACCTGGCGACGTAGTGGTAGATTTAGGCGCTGCTCCAGGCGGCTGGACGCAAGCGTCTCTAAGGATTGTGGGCAGCAAGGGCTTCGTGCTTGGGGTCGACCTCAAACTCATGGAGCCGATTGATCAGCCCAACGTTCGCACAGTCATTGGCGACGTAACGGATTCTCAAACAACCCAACACATCAAGGAGTTCTTGCCACGCTCAGCCGACGTCGTAATTTCAGATGTCTCACCCAACGTGTCAGGCATTTGGGAGCTCGACCACGCCCGCCAAATCGACCTCGCAAGACGGTCCCTAGAAGTTGCGACCTCTGTTCTTAGGCCGAAAGGAAACTTTTTCGTTAAAGTCTTTCAAGGAGACATGCTCAACGACTTTGTCAAAGAGGTTAAACAACATTTCGGCTTTGTAAAACTGGTCAAACCAAAAGCAAGCAGAGCGAAAAGCGCGGAACTATACGTCCTTGGAATGAACTTCAGATTTCGGCCGTCCGCGTAACTCTGTGCAATCACAACTCATTCAATTTTTCGTCGTCATTCGGCCGTAAAATAACTCTCCAAATAGCCAGAAATAAACCTATCCATTTCAAACTCGCTGAAGTTGGCAACATTTAATAGTGTAGAGAGAAATCTTTTCAAAACTATGTGATACGCGGTGAAGATGTCTTGAGAGTAGTCGCAGCGGACTCGGGCGCCGCCATCCTGAACGACCGCTTCGAACCCTTGTCGGTGGTTGCCGCAGTTGCTGTTCTGGCAGAGCCTCCCTACAGAGAAGCCAGCCTTTGCCTAGCCGAGCCCATCTTCGCCGATGTGGAAAAAGGATACCTCCTAGTAGTTCACGAACTCGAGCTTTGCCAAAAGCTTTTGAAAGAGGCCAAAGCAGATGTGGTCCATTTGGATATGTCTTTAGGCGGCATAAGCCTAGAGGAACTTTCCGTAGTTGGAATTTCCAAGCTAAGGGTTTCGAGCAAGGCACGAAGGCAGGTTTTAAAGATTCTGCCAAAGATAAGAAAGATAGGTTCAGACATCAAGCGCGTTTATGGCATAGAAGTTTTAGCCCTCGGAAAAGAAAGCATCCCAGTAAGAATCGCTGAACTAACTTCAGGCGCCCACGCGATCTTGTATTCTATGGAAAAAGCGATTAAAGAAAAGAGAAAGCTAAGGCTTGGGTTACCAATGAAGTGCCAAGCGAAGATTCTTAAGGACGGTGTCTCGTTGCAGTCTTTGATACCAGCTGAACAAGAAGCCGTGGGCCACGCTATAGACGATAAGGGAATTTTGGAAAAAGTTCAGACGGCGGAGATGCTTAATCCTTGCGCACGAGGCTTCAGATTGTTAGAGATAACTCCTAGAATTTAACGCTGATTTTTAATGTTTTTCGTTTTTCTTCTTCTCACTTTTACCACTTCAAGGCCCATGTCAAGCGCCTTCACGCTATGAGTTAATTCTCCAAGACTAAGAATGTCAACTCCTGTGGCGGCAAATTCAAGAACGTTCTGCTCATTCACTCCGCCGCTGGCCTCAATCAAAATCTTACCTCGAAGCCCCTTCTTCTCAAGCAACGCTATCGTCTTCATTATCTGTTGAGGAGAAAAATTGTCAAGCATAATGATGTCGGCTCCTGCCTTCGCGGCCTCCAACGCCTCCTCGTCCCTAGAAACTTCGATTTCAATTTTCTTAGAAAACGATACAGCGTCTCTTACTTTTTTCACAGCCTTACCGACGTCTCCAACAACTGCCAGGTGATTGCCTTTTATGATAACAAGGTCGTCTAAATGCAGGCGATGGGTGTCGCCTCCGCCGACCATCACCGCCCTCTTATCAAAATATGAGAGACCTGGCGCCACCTTTCGAGTGCAGGCTATCCGAGTTTTATAGCTGGCACGACGAACCTTCTCAATCAGCCGATTAGTTGCGGTGGCTATGCCGCTCATCCTCGTGAGGAGATTGAGGAGAGTCCGTTCGATCGAAAGAAGCGTTCTGGCATCTCCAACTATACTTAATATGGTTGCTTTTTTACTAACTTTTGATCCGTCAGACACAAGGGTATCAACTTGGAAATCAAAGCTTTCTAAAAATGCGAGGGCTTCTTCTATTCCGGCTATTACTCCGGATTCCTTCGCGATAATCTCTGCTTCAACTATTGTTCCAGAAGGGATTGTAAGAAAGGTGGTTATATCACCTTGACCAACGTCTTCTTCCAAAAACTTTCGAATTTTTTCCTCCAACACCTTCTTAGGAAGAAACATCTGCAATTCCTCCTTCAGCCGCCTCCATTATCAGTTGGATGGCGGTTTCCAATCCATTCAACTTTAGAGTGTCTTCCTGAATCTGTTTTGTTCTTTCTTGAAATTGGCTGTTCCCCAAAATTTTTCGAACGGTTTCAAGAAGCGTTTGTTTGTTAAGATTTTCCTGTTCGATCATTTCGGCGATACCCAATTCAACAGCGTTTTTTGCGTTGTTAAGTTGTTCGGTGTGGCTTGGTGTGGGCACGAGAATTAGAGGTTTGCCGTAGCAGATGGATTGTGCCACGGTTCCATGGCCTGCCCTAGCGATTACGAGGTCACAGGCTTTTAGGTATTCGAAGCGGTTGGGTATCCACCTATAGATGGTTAGGTTTCTATTTTGAACAGGCTCGGTTGACGCGTTTGGATAGCCAAGAGACATGACAACTTGATAGTCGTCTGGGAATTCTCTGAGGATTTGCCTGAGAATTCCTGTGAAATAGGCTCGCTCTTTCACGGGTCCGCTTATGGGTGCAAAGATTAAGGGCTTGTCCCCTGCTAAGCCGAGTTTTTTCCGAATTTGTTTCTGGCTTGGCAGGTCATCGGGGCGCACATGTAGTACGGGTCCTATGAGCTTTATGCGTTTTCGATACGCCTTTGGAATTCGCAGATTTCCAGTTGAAAGGGTGTAGGGCGGAGGGAAATCTGGAATTAAGGTTTGTGTTCCGGTGGTCCATATCTTTCCAATGACCGCGAGAGTGAAGGCGTCTGCAAGTTTGGCGAGTCTCAGGAATCGTCTACGTCTTGGAATGATTACTTGAAATTGGTTAAGGATGCAAACTTCGGGTATTCCCAACAGTTTTGCGGCTACCAGAGGCGAAACTCGCGAATCTGATACGACTACGTCGGGCTTAAAGGCCTTCATGATTTTGATTTCGGCGTCAACTTGTTTCAGGAAAGTAAAGGATGCGAAGAAGGGTCCCGGGTTGACTGCTGTTTGCCTGAAGTCAACGGTTCCGTCGGGTTTGACCACGAATCCGATGGGTGGAGCCTCTACCACTGGAAAATCCTCTTGTTGAACGTACCGTAGGCCATCCTTGTAGGTGGAGAATAAAACTTGGGCTCCTGCCTCTTCCAGTTTCCTGGCTATGGGAAGGCAACGACCCACATGGCCAAGGCCGACACCACAGGGGGAAAATTGAACCCGCATAAACCTGTTTCCTCAGAGTTTTTTCAGTTCTATTTCGCCCTTTGGAGACATTTCCTCAAAGATTATCGCCTGAAACTTGTAGATTTTTGTGTCTTTTAGCAGCCAGCAGTCTGGCGACAAACCGGCTTTCATGCAGCATTGACAAAGGAACTCCTCCTCTCCCCAGTTCCACTCGATGGGCACCTGAGGAAGAAGCAAACCCTTGTAGTAGCTCCTCTCAACAATAAGTCCGTCTTGCCCAACCTTAATTTTCCGGGGATAATCCGTAGGTTTCTGAACCTCCACAAGTTGGGGAGGGGTAAGCACGCTCACTTCAAAAACTACGTGATCAAGTTCGCCGAGGGAGACTGGAGGAAAGCGTGGATCCTGCATTGCGGAGTTGATGGCAGATTGGATTACAGCCTGCGTTAAAGGCGTGGTTGGATACGGGAAACCGATACAACCTCTTAATCCCTTTTTTCCTTGGTTGAAGCTGTTTAACGTGACAAAAACTCCGCAGTGTTCCATAAGCTTTGACGAAACCTCCTTAGGGACGGCTATGATTTTTCCGTTCTTGAGGTATTCCTCCACGGCCCTTCGAGCGAGCCTTACGAGGAAACGGCCCTCTTCGAGGGTTAACTGAAACACCATGCTAATTCAACTCTGATCTTGGAATGATGAAGGCCTAACTGGTGTTAAGGCTTCTGAACCTAGTTTAGTATTCTGCAGAAAATAAGCTTAAGGTTTCTCTATTTTGACCGCGTGCTAAAATTTTCTGGTCTCTTCTTGAATTCCTTCGTTGGTGATTGTGAGGATGTCTACGCCTTCGCCGCTCATAATGTCTCGACTCACAGCCGATTTCACGGCTCTGAACACGAGTTCTTTTGCTTCTTTTACGGTCATGTTCTCTTTGTACCCTTCTTCTAGGACCCCAACGGCAATCTCGGCTCCAGAGCCCACCGCGGCGAATTTGTCTGGTATGACCGATCCCAATATGTCTAAAACGTACAATGAAGCTCCTTCATCGTCCATCCCGCCAACAATGGTTTGGGTGATCAACGGAACCAGTCGCCTACTGAAAAGCAGGTTGGACATAACTTTGGCGGCGGATTTCACGGGTATGGGTCTTCCAGCGTCAAGTTTGAACAGGTTCGAGTAGGCTTCTACCTCCCGCACCAAAATCTGCATGTCGGAGACCAGTCCTGCACAGGCGGCGCCGATTCTGTCGGCTATCTTGAAAACCTTTTTTCCAACTCTGCTCATCACCATGTAGCCGTACGAGACCCTTTTCTCTGAGGCTAAAATTACGCCGTTAGAGCAAACCACGCCCAGTGTGGTGGCGCCTGGAATCCATAAATATTGGGGTTGACGTTGTTCATTCAAATCTTGTTCCTCCGTTTCCATGCAGTAATGTGCTGAGAGACTTTTAAACTTAATTGTAAAATTATAAATGTTTAGTTGACAAGTTCTTGTATTGGGTGTGAGTTTACGGTGACAAATGTTAACGAGCAATTTGGAGCCCATCCAGACTTGAAAAGGTTGTACTACACGTACCTAGCAATGGCAACAGCCGTTTTTCTGGCTTGGATCCTACCCGTAACTGCCGCCGCTTTCATCTTCCTACCCTTCAACACCGCATTAATAGTCGCAGCCTCCCTTCTAGTCCCACTATTCCTCTCAATCATTTTCACAGGGTACTGGATTACCCAATACTACGCTTCCATATCATACGCCTTAACAGACAACGAGATTATGGTTCACAAAGGAGTCTGGTGGAAAAAGAAGGGCTATGTTCCCTACAACCGCATCACAAACATCAACATCATACAGGGACCCATCTCCAGACATTTCCAACTGGGCACAGTTCTGATTCAAACAGCTGGCTTCTCAGGTGCCGCAGGAAGTGCTGGAGCTAGACCAGCAGAAGCCGTCATTTTCGGCATCAAAAACTTCGAGGAAATAAAAGATAAAGTCATGAATTTTGTGAGGGAAATTAGACCTGTGGCGGTTGAGGCTAGAGCCCAGGCATTAGCGCCTCAAGACATTAACCGCCAAATCTTAGCCGAGTTAAAGAAAATCAGCAAAGCCTTGGAGAAGGCAACATGAGGAGCCTGTATTGATCTTTATCTACCACCAAAAAATAAACGACGTATGGTACGCCGCCGCCGTGGAAAAAGACGAGGTCTTTGCAACAGCTTTCTCGCCAGATAATGAAGAAGAAGTTTTGCGACACCTGCTGAAAAACTTGCCGTACAACATTCAATTCCAAGCTACAGAAAAGCCGAGTCAACTCTTGGCTGAACTCCTGAAAGCTTTGAAAGCGATCTTCGACGGGAAGGATGTTTCACCTTCCAGTTTCAAGACAGCCATGGATCACCTGCCCAACTATACGCGAAGGGTGCTCAGCTGCACATCTTTGATTCCAGTCGGATACCTAACAACCTACGGGGCTATAGCCAAAGTTGCGGGGGGAAGCCCCAGATCTGTAGGACGCGCGGAAGCCTCAAATCCGTTTCCACTCTTGATTCCATGCCACCGGGTTGTGCGCTCCAACCTCAGCAGCGGAGGCTACGGACTTGGCGAAAAAGTCAAGCTGCAGATCCTCCAGAGGGAAGACAGAGGCTACGAGAAGACTACGTCGCTGAAAGTAAACGACAAAACTTTACCCTTGTTTCCCGTCAAACACCTTCGGAAAAACCGAGGCAAAAATTAAGTTCATATACGCACTATCCATAAAGTCTCCGGATGAGGAGAGAGCCATGGTGAAACGCGGAATTTTCGTGGGGAGATTTCAGCCCTTTCACAAGGGACACCTAAAAGTGGCAAAGGATATCCTAGAAAAGGTTGACGAGCTTGTCATAGTTGTGGGCAGCGCGCAGTACAGTCACAGACTTGACAACCCCTTCACCACGGGTGAACGCATCACCATGATCAGAAGAGCCATGGAGGGAGGGGGCGTCCAGCCGTCAAAATACTGGATCGTTCCCGTGCCCGACGTCCACGTGCACATGATTTGGGTTGCCCAAGTTGTAGGCTACTCTCCAAAGTTCGACGTGGTTTACACCAACGAGCCTCTGAGCCGCCGACTTTTCATCGAGGCTGGCTTCAAGGTTGAACCCGTGCCTTTCCACAAGAGGGAGATATATTCAGCCACGGAGATACGAAAACGAGTGCTAGATGGAGAAAACTGGGAAGAACTCGTTCCAAAAAGCGTTGCACACTTCATCAAAGAAATCGACGGTGTAGCTAGACTGCGAGACCTAACTAAAACCGACAAAATCACCTAAACATACGCGATTTGTACAGACGCCTTGCCGCCAGCGAGGTTAACCAGCCGCTAATAACCAAAACCGTGGCTGGAAAACTTTTGACACCATAGTTTAGCAGAATCGTCTGGAGCAGCAAGAAGACGATAGTTACTGACAAAATGGATGCGAAGGCGAATTTTCTTCCGTATTTTTGCGTGGTTTGAATGCTGAGAAGTCCAAACAGGAAGACGTCGCCTAATCCAAGGATCATCAACCTTCCCCCAGAAGGGAAGCTTGGTAGAATGATTGCTACGGGGAGCAGCAGCGCCAGTGCCCTTTCGCCTGAAGTTACCATGAGCCCTGTGATTAAAACTTGAATGACATCCATGATGGTCAGTAAGGCAACGAAGGCAACGGTGGTTTTCCACGTAAATAAACTTCCCATGTAAATTGAAATGCAGACAGCGAATATTATCGCGAAGAAGTTAAACGAGTATATGTTCCAGTATGGGGAAAAATATAGGGCGACGAACAAAACCGGAGTTGGAACCGCCAAGTACCATTTTGGCACAATCAAGTACGTGAACAAGAAAAAGATCGCGGAGTAAGAAAATAGAAAAAGAATTCTAATAGCCTCTTCAGGAAGAAACACTATAACCGTCACTAGGGCGCCCATGGCTATCACCAATAAAACAACGTGCCCAACACGAAATTCCCTCCCACCGAAAAGGGAACTAACCTTCTTTTCATATAGGGCATAAAGAAAAACTATGGCTACAGCGATCAGAAAGAGAGTCGATGGAAGTAAAACATCTAGTATCATGTCTTCACATATATTGACTGTTAGAAATTTGTTTTGCGGTTGTTTAGAGGAACTCAACACGCTACGTATATATACGTTTGTGGTCACTGCTATGAAGTAAGATGGTTTAGTGGTGAGAAACTCTGCCAAAATTTACACCAACCACTACCTTGATTACAGTAAATTTAGTGGTTTATGCGTACACTTCGGTTGTTGGCGGCAACTTTATACAACCTTTTCTCACAAACGATTACCTTCTCTTGTCGTTGGGGCAAGTCAATGCTTTGACCATAAATGGATATTACTGGCAACTGTTAACGTCCATGTTTGTCCACATCGACATAATTCATCTTTTTGGCAACATGTTTTTCCTCCTCATATTCGGTTTCAGAGCCGAGGGACTCTTCAACGATGAAGAGTTCTTCTTCATCTACTTTATATCTGGACTGTCCGGCAATCTTTTGACTCTACTAATGCCCCTAGATACGGTTTCAGCCGGGGCTTCAGGAGCAATATTCGGAACTTTCGGCGCCTGCGTGATATACCTGAGAAAAACCTTCGGTCAATCCATCATGGGCGCATTGATGTATTCATTTTTCCTCTTAATGATGACCGCTGGCAGAGGTGTTAACATTCTTGCGCATTTTGGCGGTCTTGTGGCTGGGTTAATGATTGGATACGCTTTGGCGAAAAGTCGTAAAATCGTATTCTAGGCAAAGCTAGGAGAAGTTTAAATTTTGAACTCTGAACAGTTGTTTAAGGCCAAAATCGTGCAGTTGATCGTTTCGAAAAAGCCAGAAGATGCCCTTAAGGCCCTCAGCCACTACTATAAAGTTAAAACTCCCGAATTGAAGGTTGGCATGCCGAAGCGTCACAGAAAAAACGTAGGATGCTACGTCTCGAAAAACAAGACTATTTACGTATCAAACTTGAACAACTTATACAATTCCTACGTAATCCTCCACGAGTTCTACCACCATCTAAGAACACATAACATGAAACACAAAGGAACAGAGAAACACGCCGAAAGGTTTGCGAAAGATTACATTGAAGCATATGGAAATAACGTCTACTCAACGATAATTTTTCAGCCAGCTAGTAAGAGGATGACAAAGACGAGACACGAACAGAATCCCCAATTTTCACCTTAAATGCCTTGGAAGCATTTCCTTTGTTTATAGATATCTCAAGAAAATCGCTACTGCCAATTATCCCTAACGGCTTTTTAGCCGGAACCTCGCCATAAGCTGAACAAAGCTTAAGCCCCATAGTCTTGCCCTTAAGCATGACATGAAGAGGACAGCCCTCACGTATATCCATTTTTTCAAGATCCTCCGCTGATATGTTGCTGACAATGTTGCCGAAATCGTCTATGTGCAGAACTTCTCCCAACAATTCTCCCTTTCTCACGCAGGGTTTCGCGAATTCAGGAAGCGCATAGTCGTGAATCTCTGGACCAGACTCGGATGGAGGACAGCCTCTCGCCAGATGCGCGGCTGCCGGAGAGAAAACGTCTCTTCCATGGAAGGTTCTTGAAACCCGATGAAGCATGTATCGCGGGTTGCTAACATGATAGACGTGACTTATGCCCTCCTTCTGAGCACCCAGCATAAGCAAACCGTTATCGGGTCCCACGTAAAAGCAACGCTTCGTTTTAACTATTATTGGGCGCCGCTTGGTCCCAACACCAGGATCCACAACAGCCACATGAACGGTGCCCGCGGGAAAGTACGGAGTAGCTGACGCGAGGACAAAGGCGCCCATGCGTATGTTAAACTTTTCAATTTCATGACTAATGTCTACGATGCGTGCTTCGGGACAAATAGAAAGGATTACGGCTTTCATTTCGGCCACGTAGGGGTCTTTCAAACCAAAATCGGAAAGCAAGGTTATGATTGGCACGCCGTTGCCTCGCTCGTGTTTGTTCACAAACTTTAGTAAACGGGCAACTTTATGCTTTTAGGTCAAAACACCAGCACATTTTATTTTGCCTGAAACTCTATCATCAAGATGGGACGCCTCTTGCAACCAAGTGAATTTATCCCTCTAAAAAGACTTCAAGAGAAGAGATACAGCCAAGTCTTATGCTACCCGAAACATGATGTGAAGGAATTGAAAAGGCGCCTTAAAGAGTTAAAAAAACTCGGAGTTAAGACAGTAGAGTTCACGGGGAAGAAGATGGCTTTCGATGTGCCAGTTTTAGGTAAGGGTTGCGTTGGCATAGTTGTCGCGGCCCATACAGACATGGGGAAGGCGGCGTTGAAAGTTCGTAGGGTTGACGCTGATCGGTCTGGGATGCAACGTGAAGCGGAGATGTTGAGAAGGGCGAACGCCCTGGATGTTGGGCCAACTCTGCTTGACGCCACCGAAAACTTCCTCCTCATGGAGTTTGTTGGAGGGACGCTTCTTCCTCAATGGGTTGAAGCGCTACGGGGGAGGGGAACTAGATCTAGAATCCGCAGGGTTTTGCGAGCTGTTTTGGAGCAGTGCTGGAGGTTGGACGAGGCCGGCTTGGATCATGGAGAACTGAGCAGAGCCCCGAAACATGTCATCATAGACGCCCATGACTATCCCCATTTAGTGGATTTTGAAACCGCCAGCGTCAACCGGAGAGTCTCTAACGTGACCTCTATCTGCCAGTATCTTTTCATAGGAAGCCAGGCTGCAAAGACGATAAAGAGGAAAGTAGGTGAAGTTGACAGAAAAGAACTGATAAACGCGCTAAGAAACTATAAGCAAGATCGAACGCGAAAAAGCTTCGAAAAAATTCTAGGCGTATGTGGGCTCGACAAGGTTGATTGTTGCGGTTGTGGACGTAGCCCATCTATGTATCAATGAAGAAACCAATTTTGAATCTACTTCTGAATCTGAAATAAAGATTGCTAATTCTCAACACATAAATGTGCAATGCAAATACTGGTTTTCAGAGGGACTCTTGTGGAAACCGATGTAGTGACCGCGAGAAGCAGAAGTTCCTTTGTAAACGGTCTTGCAATAGGATTTGGTTTGGCTCTTTTGGCAACCTTTGTCATTTTGTGGATATCCATATTCTTTGGTTCTCAACTGAGCCCAGGAATAAGCTATGAAAAAATGATTTCGGTCTTCATCTATCCGTTGCTGTTCCTCTTAGCGACGGGAACTGCGCTTTTGACGACGGGAATAGTCAGGGAATACGTGTCTCCCCTCTAACTTTTATCATAGTTTTGACTCTGCGCGTGCATCTGCCTCCTTTCAAAGATTCTTCCAAAGTATTTTGGATAGTGATCTAGCTTTCATAATCCTTATCATCCCTCGGACTAACCTGATTCCGATTAAGATGAACCCTAAAGAAATCCTTTTAAAAGAAATATTCGACAGAGTCGGAGACAAAATCAGTGAACAGACTATCGCCGAGAAAGTGAACCAGTTCGTTAGGTATGGCAATGTGTTTCTTCTCTTTGATGTAATGAGCCTAAGGAAGGAAATTGAAAGAATCAAAGAAGAGATACAATCAATTAGAGATATGATAGAGGTCGGAAAACTAAAGGTACCTCTCTAACCAACTCTACACGCATTTAACTAGTTCTTTGTTTTTTCATGCACTATTATGATGCTTTCACGGTTTTCTCCAAGGAAGCAAACGAGAAATCCTTTGTCACTCTTTCCCTATTTCGTAAACTAAGGATGAACGATTGGATGTTAACAATATGTTCTGCCCAATAGGTTCGTAACTCTGTTAATAATTTTTGATAGTCTGTATAGTTTTTGTGCACTGAAACTATCACTCCGTTCATACCCATGCCGAATCCAGTACTAGCAAAAACTATTTCATCGTGTTTCTTAGCCCAATCTCGTTCTTTATCCTTGAGGCTTTCTAGACTCTCACTGGTGGACGCTTTCATGTTGGTGAAGGTTAATGCTGCTATTTCAAATCCAATTTTGTCTAAGCTCGGAACAGCGATGAATTGCCTTATTAACCCTGTTTCAACGAGTTTCGTCCTTTTCCTAGTTATGGTTGGTTGTGACACTCCCACAATTTTGGCTATTTCTCTGTCGCTTCTCTTGCAATTCTTCACGAACTCAAACAAGAGTTTTAGATCAGATTTTTTGATTGTTGCTTTCATGCTTCATCACTCCTGTTAGTATAGCCAAAAAGTGAAGCATGCATCTATTTAAATTTATTGTTAGATTCAATGTCTGTCGATCGAAATTCTTGGTGCAACATTGTTTTTTCCTGAACAAAACCAAGCTTCTAAAACACTGCACAAACAAGAAGAGGTAAATTCAAGCTTAGATTTAAAAACTAGGAATACAAGTTGGTTATTGCTGTTGGGGTCGTGGTCCAGTTTGGTCTAAGATTCGCGCCTGGGGCGTGCGAGGTCCGGGGTTCAAATCCCCGCGACCCCACCAAAATGAATACGAGTTGGAACTGGAAAGGGTTCTATTCAGAGAATGTGTAATAGAGGCATTCCACCATTTTTGAGCAACGGAAACATTCGTCGGGAGGGGAGGCATTATTCGGAATTCTTTTGAGATATCTGAAAAACTTGGGACACCCAGACGGCTTTACTTCCATGTGTTTAGAATGAACCACCTGTACGTAGGTTTTTCCTTGGAAAGTTGGAAGCTATAGATAATTGGGGAAGAAGCCTATGTGAAGCATTCGAAAAAGAGTTAGGACCTTACTGAACTTGGGAGTTTACCCGATTGAAAGGGATCTCCCTTACACCCACCTCATAAGTCTCGGTAGCTCGTCGCCGTTTAACGCTCTTCTGAAGAGCCCGCCGACGACTTTTTCGCCCTCACTCTCCACGACGCAGTCGATTCCATGCTCGTTGAGAAACCTCGGTCTACACTTGAATTGCCACGCTCCAGGCCCCCAACGATAATCTTCAAACCAGGTTTCTTTGTCCTCTCAACCTCAGGCTTTTCGAGCAAAATTCTAAAGTACTTCGCCGTGTAGGTTTCCCCCGTCCTCAAGATTCTCGCAAACGTTGTCGAAGCATGGTCCGGATCCACCGTTAATACGCTGAACCCCTCGTTCATCAGCCGGGCCTCAACCTTCCTCAGACCGTATGGAGCCTCCACAGGCATCCCGCTGTTCGTTTTTATGGGCGGGAAAAACAGTTGCTTGTAGAGCCACTCTGGAACGACGTTCGGTGGAGCGGTCGCGCCGAAGCCTAGGAACTCGTTTTGGCGGTGGTTGCTCATCAGCGTCCGGTCTGCGGTTAGAAGAACCCTCATCCCATCAGCCCTCAGCGCTATCTCCTCCTCTCTCTCATTCTTCGTACCTCTCTTCACATTTCTCACACCATAGATACCAGCCTTCCCCGGGACGGAATCTAGGCTCAAGAACCGTCCCGCACTTGGGGCAGGTTCGGCGTTCTTTCCTCACCCCCCTCTCACCTTACCTCTCCTTAAACTTATGATCATGCGCTCGTTAGTCTCGGCTCCACCCCAATGCGTTTCATGCCGTGATGTATCCTCACGAAGATCACAGGGCACCTCGGGTTTATGCACTCGTACTCTGCCTTTTTCGGGTGCTTCTTCATCGGTTTTCCGCAGTGAGGGCAGTTAATGCTCCCCATTTTTCTATCTCGCACCATCAGCTGTCACCTTAAAACCAGAGCTTTTTGTAGCATCCCTTACAGTAGTGTCGTGCGTGCTTTCGGGTGAGGTGGCTCCACGCCTCCTCCCTCCACCTCTAACCTGCAGTCGCACCGTCGGCAACGTAGCTCTCCATACTTTGTGACCAACATCTGCGTCACCGTGATCAGCCGCCAAGCCATCGCTTCTAAACCT
>JREQ01004027.1_pt2 | contig 38396 bp, 38 predicted proteins | sample 210151 | NCBI WGS metagenome assembly JREQ01 (sample SAMN03019617, study PRJNA260268) | marine sediment metagenome | biome: Marine; feature: Sediment; material: Clay; isolation source: clay from marine sediments 31 meters below sea floor depth collected from... | place: New Zealand: Canterbury... | reverse complement strand
ATAACTCTTGCCAAGAATGTAACTCTAATTAAAGATTCATTGCCTATAGTAGGCAACAGTCTCACCCTTTCTCTACAATGTCACCTACACTGCTGAAAAAAGGACTTATCAGCTACATACGCGTTCTGATTTCAAAGTTTATAGCGCCGGTAGGGTAGAAAAACGGGCCGTGCTTCATGCCCGGGGGCCGGCAAGCGTAATATCCTGCTCTATAAGTTTTGTTCAGTGCCACATCTATGGTAGTCCCTCTAATTACAAAGACCTCTTCCCAGAAATCCTCATGGCAAAGTACCTCGCCTGGCGCAGCTTTGGGCTGCCGGATACAAGCATCCAAATCCGGCTCACATAGGAGCAGCCGGGTATAAGAGCCTGTATCTGGGTCCCTAGCCAATATTTTTTCGTATTTCTCTGGTATCCCCTCCACCGGTTTCCAAGGAATGAGCCCAGTATCAAAGAATTCCAATTCTGGTTTAGCCATTTTATCCCTCCTTTTATATTTTATATCTATACTACTTTACGCCATGATGTTATTTCTTAAACACGCACTGCTTCCATCTAACACCTGAACCAAGCGATAGGCTCCGCAGAATAAGCATACCTGATAGCTCTTCCAACATGCTCATCAATTAGCTCCATCTCGAAGCGCGAGCTGAAACACAACCCACCACCAATGGTAGGCAATGTCCCTGAGTATATGACTATACCTCTTAAGTCTCCTGTCACACGCGATTGCACCTTCTCAATCAGTTCCTCAGGCCTTATAATCTTTCCTAATTTGCCTTCTTGATACAATTGGCGCTGGCCATTCTCCTCCACCCACGCTCGCAGAATTAAGTCATCCCAATGCCCCTTCACATCCTCGTAGCGCCACACCTTTGGCGCAATGACATTAAAGTATATCTGCTTTGACATTAGAATGCTATGCTTTTCGAGCTCTCGGTCTGTGTGGTCACTACCTACAGTAACATAGATATTATCACCATCAAGTAGAAGTACATATTCTACCTCACCAGAGGTTTTGCTATCGGGAAGGACTTTTATTCTCTCACTGGTGGTAATCCTGTCTGGCAGCATTGGATAAAAAGCCGGAATCTCTTGAAATGTGGTAACCCCGCACTTCCGTAACTCATCAATGTGCTTTTGCACATCACCTGGGCTGCGAGCTGTGAATCCGGCGTTAATCATCTTTCGAACTTCAAATGTCAACTTCTCAGTACCATCGCCCTCAACGATTAATTCAAGCATTTTTCTAGCATCTCCTCCTTATCTAATTATTTTATACCGGGAGAACTCTGTTTTGAAGATAGGGAGCCTCTTTTCTGAACTTATGAACCTCTGCAATATCTATCTCGCTTTTCACTATACATTCGAAGATACCCCCACTCGCAATAGACATCCCGTGTGGGTTAACAATAGCACTGTGCCCGAGATACTGGTTACCACGATTGAAGCCAGCACAATTGCAAGAAATCAAGTAACACTGGTTCTCATTAGCCCGAGCATGGCTTAGCTCTACCCAATTCTCTAGCCTTACCAAAGGCCACGCTGCTATGAGTAAGAAAACCTCTACACTTTTATTGATAGCCATTTTACGATAGAGTTCTGGGAAACGCAGGTCATAACATATACTTAAACCCAGAACACCGAGCTCCGTTTTTACTGCCACAATATCTCGCCCACGTTTCAGCAATACTGTCTCCTGAGACCCCGTTAAATTAAACAGGTGCATCTTCCGGTATGTCGCAATAATCTTGCCCTTGGGGTCTAACAGAACCGCAGTATTGTAAAGCCCGTCATCCGCCCTTTCGACAATGCTGCCGGCTAGGATATATGCTTTAACAGCCCTTGCCTTCTCAGCTAGCCTAGAGATCGTTTCACCCTGAAGGGTTTCACTGCCATCACGATACATATCAAAAGAGTACCAGCCAATATTCCATACCTCAGGCAAGAGGATTAAATCTGCATCAGCAGCCCTATCAATGAGCTCTTCCACATGCCTTATTCTATCTTCTTTGGAATCTTCATCAGTGAACCAACATTGTATAGAAGCCACCTTGCTCATTTTCTCCCCTCCCTTTATTAGACTTTACTGCCCTGTCTATAAGTGTGTCACTCTCTATCTGAACAGGGTCACACACATCCCTTAGCAGAATTTGTCATCAATTTTCCTCGTAGTATTACACCAGACCAGCTAAATACAAGTTTTTTATCCACTAGCTTCTTGCCGACTTATATAACTGCTTTCTTAGAATTTAATAAGTATCTAAGATCAACTCCTCAGAACCGCAATTTAACATAAACATATATTCGCTATCCCCTTCAGATGCCAATTCGCTAAAATGTGAGCATTAATATTAATTGAATATAAAGACACATAATCTCCAATTGTCAAGCACTTGATTTTTGGGCCAAGTTATCAAGTTTTGCTTGCAGTTCCTTTTGCTTTAAAGCTATTGTTAAGTCGCCTCGAGTCCTTTCCGTGATGCCTCGAATAGCATCTGTAGTCCGCCTTAAGCCGTGAGTAACAACTTCGGGAAAACCCATAGTCATTAACACTCCGTAAATACCATCCATCATAGCAAGCAACTCCTCACCACGGGAAAAGTCCCCTCGCCTCAAACCATCTAAGATGTAGCGCCTTAATTCGCCTACGGCTTCGCCCAACCCATTAAGGTAGGCAGCATAGCTAACACCTAATTTCTCAGGCTCAGGGAAAGCTTCTTTGTTAATCAAAGCTAGGGTGAGGCATGCCTCAGCGAACTCCTTTTGAGCATCATGGACAAAGCCTGAGTGAAGTAGCTCACCATGATTGCTAAGATTGAGGTTTATATCTTGAATTAACTTATAAGCTGAATCGAGGAGTTGCTTAGCCTTATCTTGTTCCTGGCAATGTAAAGCGCGTATAGCCCGGGCGCTATGCTGGACTACTTGGCGGCAACCACGCAAAGCCTTTTCCCGTGCCTCATCCTCAGTTATAAGGTAAGAGCGGATATGCCTAGCGATAGCTTCTAAATCTTCTAGCGACTTTGACATCTTATATTCCAGCTATCAGCTTCCAGTCTTCAGCTATCAGCTGACTGCTGAATGCTCCTCCTTTCTGCTCATCCCCATTTTCGCCATCAGCCGCTGCACCGCTCCTTTAACATCTTCCTTACCTAAGACAGCGCTGATTACAGCTACAGAATCAGCCCCGGCAGCCATAACTTCATCAATGTTACCCTCATTGATCCCACCAATAGCCACCAAAGGGGAAGATACTGCTTGTCTGATTTGTTTCAGCCTATTTACCCCCACCACAGTAGCATTCTTCTTTGTTGGCGTAGGAAATATAGAGCCTACCGCGATATAATCTGCTCCTTCATTTTGCGCCTTTATCGCCTGAGATACCTTGGTGACAGAACAGCCAACTATTTTATCTATGGGAAGGGCAAGTCTAATGATAGGTAGAGGTAGGTCTCTTTGTCCAATGTGAAGTCCATCAGCACCAACAGCTAGGACCAAATCAAGATAATCATTTATCATGAATAGAATACCAGATTCAGCACAGAGGGCCTTAAGTTTTTGGGCTACAGGCAGCAATTCTGCTTTGCTACTTTGCTTATCGCGAAGCTGGATAACCTTAGCACCGCCTTGGATAACCTGTTCAGCAATTTCTAGTTCATTTCTGCCAGCTAAGGCTTGCTTATCCAGGACAACATAAAGCCCAGCTAGCTGTTTCACCTTATCCTGGCGTAATATTCTAGAAGTCAGTTGCTGCTCCAAAGTATAGAGGCTGAATCGTAGTTGCTCAAACTTGGCTGAATTCAACATGGAACTCGTCTCCGGTAATTTAGCCAGCTCCTCTATCACCCGCAGCGACTCCGCCACCCTTTTGGCATTGGCCGTAATTATACTAGGCAAGTCCTGATGAGTCTCACCTGAACCCTCTTCCCCGAAGGGAGAGGACTGGGTGAGGATTACACCAACATCGTGTTCCGAGTCCCTTTGTGATAAAAGCTTCACACTTAGTGATTTAGTTTCCTCGACTAAGCTATGGCGCATAGCTTTTAATTGCTGACTTAGCCCGGCATCATTAAGGATGAAGCGAGCAACATCTTCGAGAAGACGCAAGCCTTCCGATGCTCGGTTAAGGTTAGCGTCAATAATACGCAACACGCGTAGAGGCATAAGCATAGGCAATCTTAGCACAAATTAGAGTACTTGTTCATATAATTGGTAGCACATAGCTCCCTTCCTTGTCATTGCGAGCGAAGCGAAGCAATCCCATTCCTTTCTCAGATTGCTTCGTCGCAAAGCTCCTCGCAATGACACAAAGAACCACTAGGGCTTGTTCCAATGAACGAGATTAACAGCCAAAATATCTCTTCTGGAGTGGTTTGACTGCTAGCAGTTCCTTTTCTTATACTCTATATTCTGGAGGGGTGACCGAGTGGTTTATGGTGGCGGTCTTGAAAACCGTTTTCGCTTTCAAGCGAACGTGGGTTCGAATCCCGCCCCCTCCGCCAAAAAATCCTTTGAATAATAAGTAAGAAGGAGGTAAAATGCAGAGGGGAATTAAAGTAGTTCATGTAGGATTAGGTCCCATCGGATCAAGGATAGGAAGACATATTATAGCCAAAAGAAAAGGAATGAGGTATGTTGGAGCAATTGATGTCTTACCTGAGATTGTGGGGAAAGACCTTGGTGAGGTAATAGGGGCAGGAAGGAAGCTGGGAATAAAGGTTTCCGATGAACCAAAAAAGGTATTTGAAGAAACGAAGCCCGATATAGCAATCTACACAACCACACCATTCCTTAAGGATATCCTCCCCCAGATTGAACCGGCGATTGAAAGTGGAGTAAATGTAATATCAACCTGTGAGCAACTTGCCTTTCCCTATTTTAGGGATAAGAAATTAACCAAAAAATATCATGAGCTAGCCAAGAAGAACAAGGTAACCGTGCTTGGCACTGGCATTAACCCCGGCTTCCTGATGGATGTCAGGCCAGTCATACTCTCAGCGGCCTGTGCCGAAGTAAAGAGGATAGCGATTATAAGGCGGATGGATGCTAGCCCGCGAAGAAAGCCTTTTCAGAAACAAATAGGAGTCTCCATGGAGCCTAAGGAATTTGAGAAAGCGCTAAAAGAGGGCAAGATAACGGGACATGTAGGGCTTGAGCAATCAATCTGCCTTATAGCAGACGCTTTAGGCTGGGAGCTGGACGAGGTAAGGGTGGAAGAGGTGGAGCCGGTGATAGCCGAAGAGGAAGTCTCTTCCCAGTTCTACACTGCCAAAAGGGGGCAGGTAAAAGGCACAAAACAAGAGGCTTATGGAATAGTAAACGGGGAGAGGAAGATTCATCTTTTCTTCACCGCTTTTCTGGAGGCAACCCCTTCATTTGACGAAGTTAGGATCGAGGGAATCCCGGAAATAGATGCAAAAGTTAGTCCCTGCTGGCACGGGGATGATGGCACTGTGGCCATGGTGGTAAACCTCATACCAACAGTTATAAACTCCCCTCCGGGAATACTCACTATGAATGATATAGTCCCTATCTCATTTAAGTCCGGAGACATGGGGAGATTTGTGAAGTAGAGATAAGCAAAGGAGGCAAGAGTGACAGGTAAAGTCCCAGAAATTAGGATCGACCAGGAAAGGTGTAAAGGATGTAATTTATGCCTTGAGCTATGTCCAAAGGGGGTATTCCAAGAAACCCAAGAGATGGGCGCCAAAGGATTTAGGCTCAGAATCCCAGAACTAAGCAGCCAATGTTCTAATTGCGGTCTGTGTAAATATTTTTGTCCTGAAGAAGCAATAATATTAGACGGTGAATGTTTGATTGATGAATTTTGGGAGCAACTTCAGCACATAAAGAAGGTTTCTCAGGCCAGAGGCGGCTGGAAAAAGGTTAAGACCCTTTACCCTGGAAAGCATTTTATAAGCGGTAACATAGCTTGTGTCTGGGCAGCCTTAGACGCTGGCTGCCGATTCTTTGCTGGCTATCCCATTACTCCAGCCAGTGAACAATCTTACGAAATGGAAAAGTTAATGCCCAGTGCTGGCGGGGTTTTTATTCAGATGGAAAACGAGGATGCTTCAATGGCCGCTCTTTGCGGAGCTTCTTTAGCTGGAGCCAAAGCAATGACGGCTACTTCTGACCCAGGCTTTGAAAGGATGTTAGAAAACTCAGCTTTTGCTCTTACTAATGAATTGCCGATGGTGGTTGCTGTAGTTCAGAGAACCTCTCCCAGCACCGGTCGTCCCACTGGAACCGGCTCCTCATTGGTAAGAGGAGTAAGGTGGGGACCTCATGGAGGAACTGAACATATTGTTTTGTATCCCTCAACAGTTCAAGAAATATACCACTCCACAATAAAAGCTTTTAATCTAGCTGAGAGGTTTCGAAGCCCGGTGATTTTGATGCTGGAAGCTTCCAACACCCATTTAGAAGAAGGCGTAGAGATTCCACAAGAAATAGAAGTGTTTGATCGCATTTATATTCCCGAAAATCCTCCTTTCGGACCCACCGAAGACGGCTCTGCCCCCAGTATGCCAAGATTTGGCGATGGCGAATTTTTGAAAGTCAGCGGGCTTACCCATAATGAAAGAGGAGTTCCTTGCGCCACCATTCCTGAAGTTCACGAAAGAATGGTTAAACATCAAAGAAGAAAAATTGTTTCCAAAATTGAGGAATTAACTGATGTTGAAGAGCACTTGCTTGACGATGCTGAGATTATGATTGTCGCCTATGGTCATACCGCTCGGTCAGCCAGGTGGGCGGTAAAAGAGGCCAGGAAAAGGGGAATGAAAGTGGGGATGCTAAATCTTAGAACTCTTTATCCCTTCCCGGAAGAGAAGGTCAAGAGGTGGAGCAAAGTTACCAAATGCGTGCTAGTTCCTGAGATGAACCAAGGGCAGTTATTTTATGTTGTTCGGGAATCTTCTTTTTCACCAGTAATTTCCCTTCCTCAACCCGATGGCGAAAGCATAGATCCGAGAAGAATCTTACATTTTTTGGAAACAATAGGGGGAAAATACTGTCAAGACCTCGCTCCCATCCTTCCCCCTACCATCTATGATCCACCAGAGTGGAGGGAAGAAAAAGGAAAAATTCCTGAAAGGAGCTTCAGTTTCCAAACTCCTTTCTGTCCCGGGTGTGGATTGGGGACTTTAAGGAACTGTTTACTAAAATGTATCCAGGAAATGAACTGGCCTCTTGAGAAAATAGTGGTAGCTTCAGGGATAGGTTGCACGGCTAGGCTTCCCAATCATCTTCCTTTCGATTCAGCAAATACCACTCACGGCTATCCTATTCCTTTTGCTACCGGAGTGAAGCTAGCCCAGCCTGATTTACATGTAATAGTTATCAGCGGGGATGGTGACCTGTTCGACATTGGGGCAGGGCAGACAATTCACGGGGCCAAAAGAAACCTTCCCATTTTGGTTATCTGCTTTAATAATTTTGTCTTTGGGCTGACTGGAGGTCAGGTAGCAGCTACTACCCCCTTAGGGGCGATAACTTCTACCACTACTACCGGAAATAAGAGCCTGCCTCTTGATTTAGTAAGGCTGATGCTCGGGGCAAACGCTAAATATGTGGCTCGCTGCCCAATCAGTAAACCCCTCATTTTAAAAGGAATTTTAAAAGAGGCTCTCTGTTTCGACGGGTTTTCATTTGTAGAAGTTGTCTTTCCTTGTCTCACACAATATGGAAGGAGAAATGAGCTTCCTTTGCCATCACAAATTTGGCAAAAACTTAATCAAGCTTATATTACCAAGGAAATGGCTCAAAAAACATCAAAAACTACCCTGAGGAAAAAATTCAAATCGCTTTTTCCTTTTAGGGAAGAAGTTAAAACAGAAGAGCTTCGGCAAATAATTTATGGTCGATTTTCAAGCCTAAAAGAGTATGTAAATCTCATTCCGGAGGAGTAGCCAATGAGAAAGGAAATCGTTATTGCTGGTTTCGGTGGACAAGGAATTCAAAGGCTGGGGAAAACCCTAGCAAAGGCGTTAGATGCCAAAGGGTTCCTCGTCTCTCTTAAATCAAATTATGGACCCGCAGCTCGAGGAGGAGGATCTTTCTCCCAAGTTGTGGTTAAAGAATCGTTAGAAGATTGGCCGGAGGCATTGATGGTTGATATTTTAGTGGCGATGTCTCAGGAAGGATACAATGCTTGGATTTCTAAAACTTCTTTGGAATCTAAGGTATTTTTCGATGTTGATATGGTGAAAACTGTGCCACCGCCTCGCGCCCATCAATACGCAATTCCGGCAACTAAAGTAGCCAACGAACTTGGCCCTCAAATCGTGGCCAATATGGTAATGTTTGGGGCGGTAGCAGCAGTAACCGGACTTTTCTCTCTTGAGGATCTTTTTGGAGTGATAAAAAAAGAAGCAGGAAAATTTTCTGAGGTCAATCTGGAAGCAGTAAAGGAAGGGTATAAATTAGGTAGCATGTTCAAGAGCTAACATTTTTAACGAACCTCATCATATCCCCAGATTTAAATGAGATAGGAACTATATCATTCATAGTGAGTATTCCCGGAGAAGAGTTTATAACTGTTGGTATGAGATTTACCATCATCGCCACAGTGCCATCATCTCCATGCCAGCAGGGGCTAACCCTTGCCTTTACCTCCGGAGTTCCTTCAATCCAAACCTCATCAAATGAAGGGGTTGCGCCTAAGAAAGCAGTAAAGATTAAACGAATCTTCTCTTCTCTCTTTGCTATTCCATAAGCTTCCTGTTTTGTGCCTTTTACCTGCCCTTTCTTTACGGTGTAGAACTGAGATGAGACTTCTTCCTCTGCTATTACCGGCTCGACATCTGTCACCCTGACCTCATCCAATTCCCATCCCAAGGCATCCACTATAAGGCAAATCGATTGTTCCAACCCTATATGTCCTGTTATCTTGCCCGACTCCAGCGCCTTTTTAAACTCATCTGGTTCCATTGAGACCCCAATCTTCCTCTGAAAAGGTTTCCTCCTTGGGCTGGCGTCCATCCGCCTCGTCACTCGTATTCTTTTTACTTCTGTGCACGCCGCTGAGAGTATGGTTGGTCTGACGTCCATCAGGAAACCAGGATTAATACCAGTGCCGAGCACTGTAACATTATTCTTTTTAGCTAAATCATCGTATTTTTTCGTCATATCCCTATCAACAAAACTAGGAAAGACAAGCTCTTCACAGGTTGATATCACATCCACCCTGCTTTCTATCGCCGGCTCGATTTGAGGAAAGATATCTTTAAGCAAGGATACAGTTGAGTAAATTGCGATGTCGGGTTTTACCTCTTCAAAAACTCTTTTGGGCTCATTAGAAACTTTTATTCCCAGCTTTCTCCCTACCCCGGCTACATCACCTAAGTCCTTTCCCACGATGTCTGGTGAGATATCAATTGCCCCCACGTACCTCACTCCTTTCCTCTCGTTCACAATATGCCTTACCATCTGCGACCCCAGTGGTCCTAGCCCTACATGAACTAACTTAATCTCTTCTAGCATCCTTTACCTCCTTGTTTTACCTTCCATTTTCTTGAAAGAATATCTTATGAAATTTCTCTCCGTAAAATTTCAAGGCTAAAATAACCAAGATGCCAAGAATCACAGGAATATAGTGGAGGGTGACTACTATGGCGAAACATATTATTCCAGCTACCACCCTTACTTCTTTCCTTAAAAATTTTTCAAACCAGCCAGTTATGGCTATTCCTAAAAGATATATGGCTAAAATTGCTCCTAAAAGGAGAAAAACGATTTTTAAAGCAATTAGAGCATTCCAGTTTTCTACTGTTATTAAAAACATCTCTGGATGAAGGAAATAAATGTAAGGTCCTATATAGCCTGCTAAAGCATATTTCGTTGCATTCCTTGCCGTTTTCCAAAAGTCTCCCCCAGCTAAAGCTGAACCGGCATAGGAAGCCAAAGCTACTGGTGGGGTTACATCAGCTAGTATGCCAAAATAGAACACGAAGAAGTGTGCCGCTAATAAAGCTATTGGAGTGGCAAATCCTGGAACTGCTGAGCCATAAATGGGGGAGGCACTAACAACAAGGTAAATAGCTGGAGCGGCAACTAAAGAGGTTATGATGTAATTAGCAGTTGTGGGAACTCCCATGCCTAGGATTAAGCTAAAGAGCATGGCTAAGGGAAGCAATAGAAATAAAGCTCCTCCTGTTATTGATATTAATTCATATCCTATTTTTGTTATCAAGCCTGTCATCGTCAATACCGCTTGAATTAAACCAGCGCTGGCAGCGGCTAACATAACGCTTACACTTGTTTTTCCTGCGGCAATCATTGACTCGTAAGTGGCAGAATACATTTTCTTTCCTTCTTTGCTTTTTGACATTACTCCAACTATTAAAGAGAATACAATGCCAAGTATTCCCGTCATTAAAAGTGTCTGTTCCCTTATCACCCCAAGATATTTTGTTAAGGCGATAAAAAGGATAAACACCAAGCTTATATAAAGCTTTTCATTTCTCTTGATCAGCTTCGATGTGAAAGAGAGAGCAACTAATCCTGAGGCTAAAGCTAATAATGCTAATAAAGTCACTTCATTAAAGCCCTTTCCAGCAAACATTAGCAAGGTGGTAATTATCAAGGCGGCAACATATATTGGCTCATTTCCTTCAATTTTGTCTTTTGAAATCCAGGCTGCCCAAACGGCAACCCCAAGAGAGGCTATAGCACATATATGCGGTGGAATTCCCCAGAGCAGGGCTACTATAATAACAACTACTGGTAAAAAGATATAGAGCTTTCTTAGGAAATATTTTAAAGCTTTAACTCGTGGTATTCCCCCTAGCCCTAAGCGCTTGGTTTCTAAATCAATGAAAATATAAACTCCAGCATAATAAATTATCGCTGGAATGATGGCAGCTATGATTATCATTCTATATGGGATACCGAGAAACTCTGCCATTATAAATGCAGCTGCCCCCATGATCGGAGGCATTAATTGCCCTCCTGTCGAAGCCACAGGTTCAACAGCCCCAGCGATCTCTGCGGGATAACCCGCCTTTTTCATCAAAGGAATAGTAAAAGTTCCAGTGGTTAAAACATTAGCCACCGAACTCCCACTAACAGTTCCCATAAGCCCACTTGAGACTACCGCTGCTTTCGCCGGGCCTCCCGACCGAGGTCCGAAGACGGATATCATAAATTCTGTTATATAATCGCTTACCCCGATCTTAAGTAAAAAGGCACCAAAAAATATGAAAGCAAAAACATAGGTCACCATAATCATTAAAGGAATTCCCATTATCCCTTCGTCAAAGCAGAGCTGCTGGGTAAATCTTGTCCAATTGAATCCAAGTTTGAAAATTCCATAAATTAGAAATGCTGTAACCACTGCTGGCAAAACCCATCCCAAAATCCTTCTTGTTGCCTCTAAGATAACGATGATAGCGATCATGCCGAAGATTACGTCCGGAAGTAAAATCTCGGCATATATGGCATACCTATTGTAAACGGCAAAAATATAAAGGGTGGAAATAACACTTAAAGTCATCAGTAAATAGTCTGAGAGCTGAACTTTCCTTAGGTACTTTTCTTGCCTTTTTAGGGGATATAGGAAATAAGTTATTATGAGCACCATGGCTAGCACGAAAGCCATGCTTTGTTTGGTTTGAAATGTAAACCTTAGAAGCTCAATATTGATTCCCAGTTTGCTGAAAAGGTCATAGAGGATGTAGTTAAAATTGAATACGAATAATATTTCATAGATCCCGAATAATAGGGAGGCTACAGTAACGATTTTATCTAGCCGCGGGGATAAAATTCTTGTTCTTTCTAAGGTCTTCTTTAGTCCCTCGGCCAACTTTTTATCCCCCTGGACAAGGCTTTATCGTAGCATAAATCGCTTCTCGAAGTAACGCTGCCGAGGGGAGCAATAAAGGAGGCCGGAAAAGCCTGATTTTGGTTTCTGAAAAATAAATAACCTCTGAGGATAAATTCGATGAGGGGCATTGTTTTCAAGGTAAAGGAAATTTTGACTTCAGAATTCGGATGGTAAAGCAAAGTGCTGTTGTTAACTTTTACTTCGGCATTGTTCAAAGGGATAAACCAATAGGTAAAGGATTTCCCAAGGCATTTGTTGGGGCTTTTTACATAGTAGTTATCTTCTATGGAGGTAAAATCTTCGGGTAATCCAGCGCCAAAATTCTGCCATTTCATTTCTAAGACATAGATTCCCCTTTTATTAACCTCTAAAATCTCTATTACTTCCCCCCTCTCAACACTATGATCATATTTAATTGTTATTGGCAGCTCATTAAGGTAAGGAAAATACTTAACGGTATTATTAAAATTAACTTCCAAGATATTTATGGGAAAAAACAAAAGGATTAAGGGGAAGAAGAGAAATTTTTTCAAAAGTTCACCTTTTTAAGCCTGGGAACCCAGCCATAGTATATTTGCCCTTTCTGGAGCTTGTCAAAATGCTCACCACACAGGTGGAACAATTGACTTTTTACGTAGGTATGTTAAAATAATAAATATAAGAGTGGCGAAAGGAGGTGATAGCAGGAGGAAATAAGAGAGGGCGATTTTGGTTACAGTGCTAGGGAAGATCTAAGGAGGTGAGCAAATGAAAATAGGAATTAAGAGAGCACTGGTAGTATCTATTGTTTCGATTGTCATTGCCGCGATAGTTTTTGTCGGATGTGCCCCTACGGCGAAAACGCAAGTAACGCTTTATACTGGAGGCACTGCTGGGGTATATTTCCCACTGGGTTCTAAGTATGCTGAAATGTTAAACAAGTATTCAGACATAATTGATGCCAGCGCGGTAACGAGCGGTGCTAGTGTTACCAATGTTAAAGGTATTGAAAAGGGAGAGTCACAAGCCGGTCTTATACAAAATGATGTTTCCTATTATGGCCGTAAGGGAATTTTCATGTTCGAGAATCCAGTACCCCAGCTGCAAGGAGTGGCAACATTGTATCCTGAGACAATTCAATTTGTCGTTAGAGCTGAGAGTGACATTTATACCTTGGCAGACTTAGAGGGAAAGAATGTAGCTGTTGGAGCCCCTGGAAGTGGGACTGCAGTTTGTTGTGAGCAAATATTGAAAGCTGCTGGTGTGTGGGGTACTATAACGAGATTTGATCTGGCATTTGGTGAAGCGGCTACAGCCTTAAAGTTAGGACAAGTGGATGTGGGATTCCTAGTTGCTGGATATCCCACCCCAGCAATTGAGGAAATAGCTGTGACCATCCCTGTGAGGATTGTTTCCATACCAGATGAGATATTAGATAAGCTTTATGCTGAGGGATATCCATTCTACGTTAGACAGGTTATCACCAAAGGCACCTACAAGATGACGGAAGATGTTGCTGCCTGTGCCGTCCTGGCAATGCTCTGTGTTTACAAGGATTTAGCAGATGACGTCGTGTATGATATGACCAAGATACTGTTTGAGCATCTTGACGAGTTAAGAACTGTGCACGTAAAGGCAGAGGATATTACTTTGGACACAGCGTTGGATGGCATGAGCCTCATTCTCCATTCCGGGGCTATCAAATACTATGAAGAAAAGGGGATAAAAGTTCCGGCGGAGCTCAAAGGGTGAGTTCTTAAACGTGCTGTCTAGAAACTTTTCCTGCCAGAGGCCAGCAACTTAAAAGGCAAGGAGAGAGACAATTAAAGGTGTGCCAGCTAGTTTGGTAGCTGGCACACTTTCCTTTTTGAAACTCCCTTAAAATTTGGAAGGTGTCCTTCTCGATGGGCAATGAAAACTTCCCGGTGCTATGATGAACAGGAGGTGATATAAGAATGGAAATGGAATGTAGTGAATGTGGGAGGATTTATTCTGCGGAGGAAATGATTTATCACTGTAAAATATGTGACTATCCCCTTGAAATAAGATACAACTACAGTTCTATTGCCGCCAAAATCAAGGAGCAGCTAATGAAGAGGCAAGAACGGACCATCTGGAGGTACAGAGAATTACTGCCTATAGCAGATGTCACCAAAGTAGTCTCTATGAACGAAGGAGGTACTCCTCTGCACAAAAGTGTCAGGCTTGCCCAAAGGCTTGGGATTAAAAACTTATACTTAAAGGATGAGACAAGAAACCCCACCGGTTCGTTCAAAGATAGAGGAAGCAGTGTTGGGGTTTCTAAAGCCCTGGAAATCGGTGCTGCTGTTGGCTGCGTGTCCACAGGGAACATGGCTGCTTCCCTAGCTGCTTATGCCGCTAAAGCGGGGATAAAAAGTGCGATTTTGCTCCATGCCGAGACGCCGGCGGAAAAAATCGTTCCTCTGTTGATGTACGGTGCTCAGGTAATTTCACTGCCCAAGCCTTACCCGGAAATCTACCAAGTAGGCTTGGAAATCAGCCAAGAGTATGGCTTCTACTGGGTTCACTCTGATGCGCCAATGCGGGTAGAGGGGCAGAAGACCTGCACCTACGAGATTAGCGAACAGTTAGGGTGGCAGGTGCCTGATAAAGTGATAATTCCCACAAGCAGCGGCGGCAACATAAGCGCCCACTGGAAAGGCTGGAAGGAGCTGCACCAGATGAAGGTCATCAATAAATTGCCCTCTATGGTGGTCATCCAGGCAGAGGGGTGTTGCCCCATAGTGAAGGCATTTAAAGAAAGAAAAAGGGAGGTCGAGCCGCTTGCCGAAACAAAAACTATCGCCCATTCCATCTCAAATCCCGCTCCTCCCAGTGGGCGACGGGTGCTAAAGCTACTGAAGGAGTGTGGTGGTCTCGCTGAAGCTGTTTCCGATGAAGAGTTGCTTCAAGCTCAAAAGACACTAGCTGAGACTGAGGGCATATTCGCTGAGGTGGCCGGGGTTGCCTCCATTGCTGGCCTTAAGAAGCTGCTAGAAAGAGGCTCAGTTAAGGGGGAAGAAACCGTTGTTTGCCTTGTAACTGGTACCGGGCTCAAAGACATAAAGACGGCTATGAAGACAGTTGGCAAAACCCTCAAAGTAGAGTCCTGGGCCGAGTGTAGGCGAGCATTACAGGCGATGAAATTCTGAAGAGTAAAGTTGCTTTTAAGCTACCACCAACATCAAGAATTTGAAGAACAGAGGCGCCTCTCCACTTTCAACGCTTCCTATTCCAACCTTGGCAAACCCCCTGGCTATTTGCGCTACTATAGGGCAGATTTTTAAACCGTGTACTTCAGCCCCTCCTCAAATGATTTCATATTGATATCTTCGGTTCCTTTAGATATATGGGAAGACATTGATTTCTTAACTGCCTCCCGGTCGAGCCATTTCTCCTTCCTACAAAGGAATCCAAACATAACCATGTTGGCAGCAAGCCTGGTTCCAATGCCGGCACTATCCCGCCATAAATTTAATACTCAATGTTCTTAAAACAAGTCCTCAAAACGGTTTCTTCTCTAATTCCTCAAGTTTCTCCCACAACTTCTCATCAATTGGTATGCCTTCTCGCCTCCTTCTTTCTTCCTCTAAAAACTCCAGCTCCCCAGGAAGAAGCACCTCTTTAACCCCCCTAGAAGGCTTTGACCCTTTGATCATTTCAATTTCCTTATCGACCCTTTTCTTGAAATTCTCTATTCCGATCATTTTTTCGGGGTCAATAGCTATGAAACATTGCCCTAACGTCATGAACTCGCCAAACTGGTGTAGCGACTTCACCTCTTTCCCAAATGCTGACCCTGTTAAAACCCCGGCTAGAATGTCAATAAGCAAGGCTATCCCATATCCTTTATATGTCCCAAAGGGAAGTATTGCCCCCTTTGTCCATACCTCGCCTGGATCAGTAGTAAAGTCTCCATTCTCATCAACGGCGACATTTCTTGGCAGCTTCCCCCCCCCTTCTTTAGCTCTCACTACCGCTGTGGCCGTTATAGCTGAGGTTGACATATCTAAAACAATCGGCCATCTCTCTTTGGCTGGAATTGCACAGGAGATGGGGTTGGTTCCCAAAAGCCTTTCACAGCCCCCCCAGGGCACAACCCAAGGATAAGTGTTGCAGAATGTTATTCCAATCATGTCACTCTCAACCGCTTTTAAAGAATAATATGCTGCCATACCATAATCGCTAGTGTTTTTAGCCCCCACAAACCCCACTCCCGCCTTACTCGCTTTCTCTATGGCTAAAGCCATAGCTCTATTTCCTATTACCTGTCCAAATCCATGGTCTCCATCTATGAGGGCTTGAGCTCCATGTTCTTCTATTATCTTTATTTTTGGCTTCGTCTTTACTGTCTTTTCCTTAACCCTTTCAAGATAACGCGGTAGGTAGTATGCTCCATGAGTGGCAACGCCTCTCAAGTCTGCCTTTACCAAAGCATCTGCTACAATGTTCACGTCCCTTCTATCCATGTCTAGTTTCCCCAAGATTGTTTCGATCTTGTTCCGAAGCTCCTCCACAGGTACTTTCACTGCGATTTCCTTTAAGTTCATTACTCTTTGCCTCCGCCTCTTTAGAAAATCTTTCCATTCTAGTAAAGATGATTCACATAATCGGGATTAACAAGGTAACGAGGTTTTTGACCCCTTAATATAGCTATGACGACTTCGGCTACCTCTATGCTCATGCGTCTTGCAACATCCTCGCTTGCCGAACCCGTGTGAGGAGTAAGAGCTAGGTTTGGGCAGGAAAACACTTGATCGCCCATCGAAGGCGGCTCATGAGTAAAGACATCAAGAGCAGCGCCGGCGATGACATTTTTTCGCAGAGCATTTACTAGGGCCGTTTCGTCTACTATTTTGCCTCTGGCTGTATTAATTAAGAAAGCATTGGGATTCATTAGGTAATAAGTCCCGCCAGTAAGTAGTCGCTGTAGTTATAATCCAGTGCCTCTCTTTGAGTACCTCGGCAGGCGGTGCAGCCGGGGCACATGCAGCTACCACTGAACTTAAAGTACTACCGCTATTACTGCTGCAAACCAATTTCTCTTTTTATTTCTACCTCCTCGTATGATATGTTTTGACAAACTGTTAAAAACCTTCCTTGCCGGAGACAATTGATGGTCGGTGATTAGCCTCCGGCAGAAAAGGTTTTTAGATAGCCTGATAATACTTTTTTTAAGATTTCCTCAATCTCTCTTTTTCCATTTTCTGTTATCGGTAATAAGGGGAGTCTTGTTTCTCCGCCAAAATAACCTAGCATGTCTAAGGCAGCTTTTAGACCACTTATACCATAAGTTGCTGTTATTGCCTTATTAACCGGTATCATTTTAAGTTGAAGTTTCTTTGCTTCTTCGATATTACCATCTTGAACAAGATTAAATATTTTTACACAAATTTCTGGAGCTACATTAGCCAGAGCAAGAATACCACCAGCACAGCCTAAGGTTAAAGCCCCCAATAATGCCCCAGCCGTTCCTACCAAGACATTAAAGTCTTCATCAACGTTATTCAGATACTCACCTAATTGATTTACATTACCTGAACTATCTTTTATTCCCATAATATTCGGATGTTTTGACAATCTTGCTACAATATCTACACCAAGGTTGATATGGGTAAATTTAGGTACATTGTAAAGTACTATAGGTATAGAAGAATCATCCGCAATAGTGGTATAGTGCTTAATTAGCGCTTTAGTATTCATTTGCCCTCCATAGTAAGAGGGAGTTACAATTAATGCCGCATGTGCTCCCAATTTACTACAATCTTGGGTTAATCTAATAGTTTCCACCGTTGACTCACAGCCAGCTCCCACAATAATAATCATATCCTCAGGTGCTGCGTTAACCACAGTTTTAACAGCTTCTCTCTTTTCCTCTTCCGATAAATAAACATATTCACCATTAGAGCCAAGAACAACAAAACCTCTAATTCCTGTTTTACCCCATTTTTCTACATTTGATGCTAATTTATCATAAGCAACTTTCCCTTTTATAAAAGGTGTGGGAATAGGTGGAAAAATTCCCTTTAGATTAAGTTTTGACATTTTAAAAACCTCCTTGAAAAAGATTCAAACAGCATATAACTTATATATCATATAGCATCTTTCTCTTTTTGTGCTATATTTTTCTTTTTTCAAATAGGGTATTTATATACTCCCCTAATCTAGAAGAGCCACAATGAACAACCATATTTATTTCCACATAGCCAACCTTTGAGCAATTTTGTATGCAATTATCAAAATTCATTGCCTATACATTTAAGAAGTTCTAAAGCATAGAAACACAAAGAAACATAGAATTTTTCCTATAAAGTGGTTTGAGGAGGGTTTATGAGATACCTGTGTAAGCACACCTATCGAGTTCCAGATGGCTTAAATCCTAAATATTTTACTGTTCTTACTTTTAAGGTTCCAGCTCCTCAGAAGGCAAATGATGAGCCAGTGATATTAGTTGACTTATACAATGTTAAAAACTCAATCTTCCTAACTTACACCAGCGTAGAAAGTCTCAACAGAGTCTTCAACCTCGAGGCGACAGATGAGAATCTAGAGGAAGAGCTTGAGTTGAGATTAGAAACAGCAGCAAAGATAAAGGCTATTAGAATGGAACTGGAGAAGGAAATTATGGAAAAGGCTATGCCTTTTGAAGAAATTGAGAAAAAACACTAACCGCCTTCAAAATCTTCGATTTTAAGCGGGTAAAATTGATGGGCATACATAAATGTATTGCCCCCAACATGCCTGTATTGTGCTCTCGCTATTTACTCTTGTCCCTCAGTCTCATATAGCTCCTGTATTAAACCTACTAGTATCTTCTTTACTTTAACATTCAGCCTTTTGCTACCTTTAATTGCCGGTATCACATCCGTAATAATAGATTCTTTGCCAGTTACAAGATAATCAATAGTTACCCCTAACTCCTCTGCTAACTTAGCCAGAGAAGACAAGGAAGGGTCTCCCTTACCTTGCTCGATAAGCGAAATATGCTGTGGCGTCACCCCGACGCCTTTAGCAAGCTCTTGTTGGCTAATTCCCAATATCCGCCTTGTTTTTCTGATTCTTTTTCCTAAGCTCAACTGCTCACCTATCACTGAGAGAATAATAATCAGTTGGTGACTTGAGCAAGTCATCAAGTAATACCTGACATTCATATTGGGTCGTGGTAAAAATTATCAAAGTTTTGAGAAATCTTGGTTCAAAATAAAATGGCTAGTATAGCACATGGTGGAGGCAAAATGTCCAAATTATGGCTGGGCATCGCTTAACCCGAAATACCAGTATTACAAAGAAGGCGGCGACGCCTATGAAGAAAAAGATACTTAACCACTGATTTATGGTGAGGCTGACAGTGGTAATGATTTCTAGACGTGATGAGGTAGTTGAGTTGAGGAAGGCTGGCTTAACCTATGACGAAATCGGTCGTAGATTGAGCATAAGCCGTGAGCGAGCCAGACAAATTGCCAAGGGGAAATCTACACCACAAAAACTTGCTCCCCACTCCAAGCTTATGCTCACGACAACTGGCGTAGCTCAGTTCCTTGGGGTGCATCCTAACACTGTAAGCCACTGGAGCGAAACAGGAATACTAAAATCATACCGTATTGGCCCCCGGGGTGACAGGAGGTTTCGGCGAGAGGACGTGGATGACTTTCTCAATGAAGGAGAAATAGTGATAAATGCACAAAAATTTAATGTTATGTCAAAACATTGTTACAAAAAATCAGTGTGTGTTATCATAATGTGTATATGACATATAGTAATGTGCCTACCAAGAAAAGATACAATTTCGCCTTGCCTAAAGAAAGTTGGGAGCAAGTTGAGCGAGAATCTAAAATATTAGGTATCTCCGCTGCTGATTTCTTAAGAATGCTCATTAACCAATATTTTTATGGTATTAAATTTGGAAAAGAGCAGCAGGAAGGTTCGTAGGTTTGGTGAAATGAAGTGGATTAATAGCCTTTTTCATTTTTCACCTCCTTTAACATATAGGCCCGTTCTTACCCTGGGCGGGCCTATTTTTAACTCAACAAAGATGTTAATGAGTTTGTTGATAAAGCTGTGGCGGAAGCATTAGAAAAGGAAGAAAAGGAGAAAAGGAGGTGATGTGTATGAGTAAATATAAATGAGGGATGGTGAGGTGGATAAAATCAAATAAAAAAGGAGGATTAAGTGAAACATAAATTAATAATGGTAATGTTATCAGTAGCACTTATTGCAGGGTTGGTTGTTAGTGGCTGTGTTAAGCCAGCACCGCCCGCAGAGGAGGTAGTTCCACCCGTAGAGGAAGTGGTGCCACCTGCAGAGGAGGAGTGGGAGTTTCTCTCTATTGGTACAGGTAGCCCAGGTGGGGTTTTCTACCCATTAGGTGGTGGGATAGCGGTGGTAATTGAAAAGATGACTGAGCATCGCTGTATGGCGGAATCGACTGCGGCCTCTGTTGAGAATTGCCGACTACTTGGTAAGGAAATGCTCACCATGGCAACGATCGGGGGAGCTACGGCATGGAAAGCACGCCATGGCAAAGATCCTTTTGAGCAAGAGTATCCCTTGGTTGCTCTACTCAACCTATATAGTATGCCTACACACTTTCTCACCACGGAACACACTGGAATTAAGACCATGCAGGACTTGGCAGGGAAAAAGGTATCTATCGATCGACCGGGTGCTGCCACCAATTATAAGTCGCGTGTGATTCTAGAGGCAGCAGGCTTTGATCTTGAGAAAGACCTCAAAATTGTTGAGCTTTCTCAGGCAGAGTCGGTAGCAGCCCTTAAAGATAGGACTATAGATGCCATGACTCTTGGAGCCTCCTACCCATGTTCAGGTGTAATGGATGTGAATGCAGCCAGAAATTTAGTTTTAATTCCAATCACTGAAGAGATGCTTGAAAAGGTACTAGATCAAATTCCTAGTTTGTTTGGAGTCACTATCCCGGCTGGTACTTACTCTGATGTAGACTATGATGTGTTCTGTGTTGGGGATTCTAGCCTTATAGTAGTTCGGGAATCGATGTCAGTAGACCTGGCTTACGAGTTAACTAAGGTGATTCTGGAAAACGCAACCGAAGGGGACTACGCCTTAATTAACATTCATCCTATTGCTGCCCAAATGACTCCTGAGAATGCATATACGGGTCCTATTCCATTTCATGCTGGAGCAGAAAGATATTATAAAGAAGTGGGAGTCCTCTAGTTTTACGTTGAATCTTTGTAGTATAAGGTAGAATTTCCGCCTTGACATTGTTTCGTAAGGGAAGTCTAAAAGAGAAGTTTCTGGTACTGGCCTTTCTGGTTATTTTGAGTTCTATTTTGGGATGTGTAGAGAGGGATAGTTGTTTCCTACTCCGAGTAGAAAGTCTGGATAGTGGAAGGGTTTTGCTCAATTTGCCAGTGAGGCCAGGAGACCAAATTTATCTTGATTGGATTCATTCCTCTGCCAAAACCCCTATTTTGGATACCTTTCAAGTAAGCAATAACGGAGAAATAATATTAGTGGAAGAGGATTACCAGTGGTACGGAGCGGGTCTTGAATTTATGGATCATGAGGAAGTGTGTGTTGTTCCTAAAGCAAAAGATACCAGGACTGTTCTCAAGCGCCATTTTCCTTATCTTCTTTTGAGGGTAGGGTGGGTAAGCAAGCAGAGATTAACCTTAAATACCAGAACAATTCCACTTCTCGACATCGCCAACGGGGGTGAGTTGCTGAAGATATGGATTGTGGAGATGGATAAACAATGAGTAAGATGAGATACATGGCTAAAAGCGTGACAATATATGATAGGGAGAAGGCAGGTCAACGAACTAGCTGAGGCACCCATTGCCAGGAGACGGCAGCCTGCTGGTGTTTGGGTTTACATAGTTCGTGGGATTTGTGTGGCTGCAGTTATTTACCATCTCTATTGGGCGCTTTTTCATCCTGTTTTTGCCTTACAGCACCGCGCTATTCACTTGTTATTTATGTCATCCCTAGCTTTTTTGCTCTACCCCTTTTTGAAAAGGAAGTTACTTAAACCAAGACCTGGTGTTTCAGATATAATTTTCTGGCTGACCTCTGCAGGAATATGCTTATGGATCATCATCTTTTCTAGCCAAATTCTTAAAAGAATGGGAATTTTTCTTCCCTCTGATGTGATACTGGGGGGAATCCTCACAATCCTTGTTTTGGAGGCAGCCAGGAGAGTCTCTGGCCCCGTCATTCCCATTCTAGCGCTCATCTTTTTGTGCTATGCACTTCTTGGTCCAGTGTTACCAGGGATATTTTGCCATACGGCAATTTATATCGGAAGGCTATCTACATATGTTTCACTATCTACAGATGGCATCTTTGGCATCCCCCTAGGTGTTAGTGCGAGCTATATTTTCTTGTTTATGTTATATGGAGCGATCCTGCAGAGGTCGGGGGGAGGGAAATTTCTTACCGATTTAGCCTTTGCTATCACAAAAGGCACTGCTGGAGGACCCGCCAAAGCGGCTGTTGTTGCTAGCACCTTTATGGGGTCGATATCCGGCAGTTCTGTGGCTAATACTGCAACCACTGGTACCATAACTATCCCCCTTATGAAGAGAGCAGGCTTTCCTGCTCACTTTGCTGGAGCAGTGGAAGCATCAGCTTCCACTATGGGGCAAGTTATGCCTCCTGTGATGGGAGCTGTTGCCTTCATTATGGCTGAGTTTCTGGGAATTGCCTATATAGATGTCTGCAAAGCTGCAATAATTCCCGCCTTACTCGCCTTCTTTGCTATCTTTATGCAGGTTCACTTTAAATCTTTGGTTATGGGATTAAAGCCGGAACCTAGAGAGGAGAAAAGGGGTGTTGTTATAATGCGAATATTTGCATCTGGGTGGCATCACCTCCTTTCCGTTGCTGTTCTTATTACTCTCCTAGTTTTGCGATATTCTCCAGAAAGAGCAATTGCTTCTGCAATTCTTATTCAAGTGATTGTGAGTTTCTCTCAGAAGCATGGGCGTATGTCCTTTAAGAATATGGTTAATGCTTGTATTGATGGAGCTACAATGAGCATAGAGGTGGCAATAATCTGTGCTGTTGTTGGCCTTATCGTTGCTCCCATCACGCTAACCGGATTGGGACTAAGTTTTTCTGCCTTGATTGGTGACATAGCCAGAGGATCACTGTTCATTGGCATTCCAATAACCATAATCGCATGTTTGTTTCTGGGGATGGGACTCCCAACAACAGCTCAATATATTATCATCTCTGCTCTAGTTTGCCCTGCGCTAATACAGATGGGGGTATTTCGAATCTCTGCACACCTCATCGTACTGTACTACGGAGCAATAGCTAATGTTACGCCTCCAGTGGCAATAGCTGCCTATACTGGGGCGACTATTGCAAATGCCTCCTTTACAAAGACGGGGATTACTGCGTTCCGATTAGGACTTGCTGGATATGTTATACCTATTATGCTTGTCACTAACTTAGGGCTTATTTTTCATGGAACTCCTCTCAATATTATACTAGCTACGCTTCTGGCTATAGTTGGTATCACGTGCCTTGCTTCTAGTATGCAAGGCTACCTTTTTATTCGAACTAACTGGCTCGAGCGGTTATTACTGGTTACCACCTCGGCAATATGTTGTTTTCCTATCGGAATCAGGACATTGATTATCTTCCCAATCTCTGGGGTTATATTAGTCTCACAGTGGCTGCGCCGGCGGAGACTCTCTCAGCAAGAAACTTAAAATTTTAAGAAAATAATAATAAAAAGGAGGAATCAAAAATATGTCATCAGAAGAACTGTTAGCAAAAGTCAAAGAAAATTACGAAAATGCCTATAGAAAGCGAACCCCAAAATCGCGAGCCATGATTGAAATTGCTCGCAAATATATGCCTGGAGGTGAGACTCGATCATCCCATTTCTTCCGGCCGTATCCCATCTGGACTGAGAAAGCAAATGGCTGCAGGATCACTGACATAGATAGCAATGAGTATATTGACTTCAACAATTCCTTTACGGCGATGGTACTAGGCCATGGCAACCCAATGATTAAAGCGGCAGTAAGAAAACAAATAGAAGAAGGAACTGGCTTGGGTAGTTTAGGTACTCCAGCACCTAGTTCCGTCCGATGGGCTGAACTACTATGCCAAAGGGTAGACTCTTTTGACAAAGTAAGGTTTAGTAATTCGGGCACAGAAGCAGTGATGCTAGCCATACGCGCAGCTAGGGGATTTACGGGAAGGGACAAGATTCTTAAGACAGAAGGGTGTTACCATGGCTGCTGTGATGTGGCTGCTTACCCTTCCGAGTCCCCGGGCTTGCCCAAATCAGTGCTAGCCGACTCAATAACTGTTCCTTTCAACGATAAGGAGGCAGTGGCAAGAGCTATTAATGAGAATAAAGGGCAATTAGCGGCCATGATCCTTGAAACAATGATGGGCCATGCTGGTCATGTTCCTCCTAAAGGTGATTACCTCAACTTTGTCCGAGAGATTACTGCCGCTAACAATGTACTCCTTATTTTGGATGAAGTACAGACTTTTAGGATTGACTATGGTGGAATGCAGCGTATATTTGGCATCAAACCCGACCTCACTTGTCTTGGTAAGATGGTAGGTGGGGGCGCTCCGGTAGGCGTTACTGGTGGGCGCGGAGATATTATGGAACAGTTTTCTGCAGAGGCACAGAAGCTTCGCCATGCCGGAACGTTTAACGGCAATCCAGTGACAGCGACAGCTGGCATAGCTGTACTGGAACAACTTACCGCTAAGGAGATAGCCAGAATTAATAAACTGGGAGAATCCTTGGCAGAGGGCATACGTAGGGTTTTCACTAAGTTAAATATCAAAGGTCAGGTGACCGGGTGGGGTTCATTGCAGAATATACACTTCAGCCAGGTACCCGTGGTGGATGGCAAAACATCACGAGAAGCCAATAAGGATATATTACCTCTACTTCATCTGGCTTTGCTAGTGAGAGGGATTTTTCTAGCATCGAGATGCAATTTTATCATATCCACGCCGATGACAGAGAGGGAGATAGATACTGCCGTAGAGGCTGTTGATGATTCTTTGACTGAGCTGCATCCCCACATCGAACAGATATGGCCGGAGTTGATAGGTAAGATGTTGAGCACTTGAACCCAGAAATTTTAACAAAAAAAGGAAAAGGAGGTTTAGTAATGTTGTACAAATATCCAGAAGGAAATGTTTTTTATAGGAAGTTAGCGCGTTCTTATCCACTGTGTGTAAAAGGTAAAGGAATTTATTTATATGACCAAAGTGGCAAAAGATATATTGATGGTTCTGGGGGCCCAGTTTGCGTTAGTATAGGTCATGGAGTAAAGGAAATAGCTGAAGCAGCAAGAGGTCAGATTCAAAAAGTCGCTTATGTTCACGGAACGCAATTTACAACTATGTCTCTAGAACAATATGCTAAGGAATTGGCCGAAATTTTACCTCAAGGAATAGATAAAATTTATTTTCTCTCTAGTGGCTCAGAAGTAACGGAAACTGCTCTAAAATTAGCATGTCAGTATCAATTGGAATTAGGGAACCGTCAAAGATATAGAGTAATTGGTCGTTGGTATAGTTATCATGGAACTACATTGGGGGCTTTATCAATGTGTGGCAAACTTAGTATGCGTAAACCTTACATTCCCTTGTTGAATAACTTTCCTCATATTCCTGCACCTTATTGTTATAGATGTCATTTTGGGAAAACTTACCCTCAATGTAATATAGAATGTGCTCGGATTTTAGAAAAGGTTATTGAATTGGAAGGTTCAGAAACAATTTCTGCTTTTATTGCGGAGCCTATTATTGGAGCTACAGTAGGAGCGGTAGTCCCACCAAAGGAATATTATCCCATTATTAGGGATATATGTAATAAATTTAAACTTCTTTTTATTGTTGATGAGGTAATGACTGGCTTTGGGAGAACAGGGAAATGGTTTGCTATAAATCATTGGGATGTAATTCCCGATATAGTTGTCGCTAGTAAAGGAGCTGCCAGTGGTTATATTCCTTTGGCTATTGCGGCAACTAAGAAAGAGATAGTCGATGTGATTAAGAATGGAAGTGGTACTTTTGTTCATGGAGGTACATTTTCTCATCATGCAGTTACCTGCGCTGTGGGATTGGCTGTATTAAGATATTTAAAGAAATATAATCTTGTTGAGCAGAGTGCAAAAAGGGGTGAGTATCTTCTCCAAAAACTAAATAAATTAAAGAGATTTTCTTTTGTGGGAGATGTGCGGGGGAAAGGATTAATGACGGCAATTGAGTTCGTAAAAGAGAAAGAGACTAAAGTTCCTTTTCCTAGGGCATTTCATTTTACGGAGAAGATTTTAGAAAAAGCTTTTGAAAGAGGGCTTATTCTTTATCCTTCAATAGGTTTTGTTGATGGAGTGAATGGAGAGGGAGTAATGGTTACTCCGCCTTTCATAATTGAGGAGAAAGAAATTGATGAAATCATAAATATTTTACAGGAGGTTTTTAAGGAGGTAGAGAATGAAAGAAGTCGTTGTGATTAGTGCAGTACGAACTCCTATTGGTAGATACTGCGGTGTTTTACGAGATATGCCGGTATATAAGCTTGGTGGTTTGGTTCTCAATGAGGCGGTAAAGAGAGCTAATGTTAAGCCTGAGCAGGTTGATGATGTGATAATGGCACAGGCTTACCAAAATGGCGAATGTGCGAATAGTGCTCGTATGGCTCTTCTTGATGCTGGATGGCCTGTTGAAGTTCCAGGTGTCACGCTTGACCGACGTTGTTGTGGTGGATTGCAGTCAATTTGGTTTGGTATTATGGAAATTCAAACTGAAAATGCAGAAATAGTTGTGGCTGGTGGAATGGATAGCATGAGTCGTGCTGAATTTTATATCCCAGGCGAATATATAAAATGGGGTGTTGGTGGTATTCGTGATCCAAAATGGGGCTTCTTCCCAGGCCATCATGGTAGCTTATCACTATGGGGAATACCACTCTATGACAGGATACAGCGTGCTAGACCTATGCATCAGCCTATAGATAGGTTTGGCGAGCTCAATTCAATGATGATTTGGGCAGAAACAGCAGCTAAGAGGGAGAATATAACTCGTGAGGAAGCTGACAAATGGTCATTGCGTAGTCACCAGAAAGCCATTGCCGCTATAGACTCAGGGAAATTTAAGGAGGAAATTGTTCCTGTGCCTATTCCTCAGAAAAAAGGAGAGTCATTAATCATTGACACTGATGAAACTCCAAGGCGTGATACTTCCTTGGAAAAGCTCACTAAGTTATCCGTGATCTATCCAGATGGTGTTTGTACTGCTGGAAATTCATCCACTGAAAATGATGGTGCTGCTGCAGTTGTATTAACTACCGAAGAGAGGGCTAAGGAACTAGGGGTAGAGCCAATGGCTTACCTTGCGTCATTTGCTGTAGCTGGAGCGGATCCATCGCTCACTTATCCTGCAGTGCCAGTAGCGGTTAACAAAGCGTTGAGAAAAACTAGTCTCAGTATAGATGAAATGGACCTTATTGAAATACAAGAGGCATTCGCTACTCAAACATTAGCGGATGCCAAAATGATGGGGATCCGAAAGGAGGATTATGACAAAAAGATAAATGTTAATGGTTCCGGGATTTCTCTTGGTCATCCTATTGGTGCCACTGGTACCATGAGGCTGACTACCCTTCTTCATGAAATGAGGAGACGTAATGCCAAGTATGGTCTAGAAGCAATTTGTGGAGGGGGAGGACTTGCTATGTGTGCTATTGTAGAGAGGAGGTAGTATTTAGTAATGGAGGTGTATATATATGCCTATAAATAAAGTTTTCCCGAACTTCGATGAGGCTGTTAAAGATATTCACGATGGAGCTATTATTATGATTGGTGGTTTTATTGGAAAAGTTGGTATGCCGACTAACCTTATCTTTGCCTTGAGAAATCAAGGGGCAAAGAATCTTACTATTATAAGCAATAGGGTTGGTGGTATGGATATAGATGCTTTGTTTGAAGCAAAACAAGTTGGAAAAGCAATTGCATCTGCCCCAGTTCCAGGTTCACGAACGCCAATCAGTCCCTTTGAAGAACAGTACCTTGCTGGTGAGGTTAAACTCGAAATAGTTCCACAAGGAACATTAGTAGAAAGAATGCGGGCTGGTGGAGCTGGACTCGGAGGATTCTATACTCCCACTGGTGTGGGAACAGCTATAGCAGAAGGGAAGGAAAGTAAAATTATTGATGGGAGGGAATATATTTTTGAACTGCCTTTGAAGGCAGATTTTGCTTTTATTAGAGCTTATAAGGCCGATAAAATGGGAAATCTTATTTATCGGAGAACGGAAAGAAGTTTTAATCCAATAATGGCAATAGCGGCTAAGATTACTATTGCAGAAGTTGATGAAATTGTAGATGTTAGGGAGCTTGATCCTGAGACTATCGTCACTCCTTTAATCTATGTTGATCGTATAGTCAAAATACCGGGGAGGAAAGAATGAAGAAATTTCCATTAAGTTCAGAAGCTATGGCCAAGAGAGTAGCTGAAGAGCTACCAGATGGTTCTTTTGTCAACCTGGGTATTGGTTTGCCCACTTTAGTCTCCAATTTTGTTCCTGAAGGTAGGACTGTCATATTCCAAACTGAGAATGGAATTCTTGGGTGTGGACCTATTGCTCCTGAAGGGAAGGAAGATCCCTATCTCGTTAATGCAGGGGGACAATTTGTAACTCTTTTGCCTTACGCTTCTATTTTCAATCAAGCTGAAGCTTTTGTCATGATTAGGGGAGGGCATATTGATGTATCAGTGTTGGGAGCTTTGGAAGTATCTGGAGAAGGAGATCTAGCTAACTGGTTTGTACCAGCGAGAGGAGTAGGAAGAATCGGTGGAGCGATGGATCTTGTGACTGGAGTTAAAAGGGTAATCATTACTATGAAGCATACTACTAAGGATGGAAAGCCAAAGATTGTCAAGAAATGCCTCTATCCTCTTACAGGAAGGAGAGTGGTAGATATGGTTGTTACAAATTTGGCAGTTTTTGAGATAACGGAAGAAGGATTGCTTTTAAAGGAGATTGCTCCTGGTTTTACTGTTGAAGAGATTCAATCGCTAACTGAACCAAAGTTTAAGTTAAGTGAAGATTTTAAAGAAATGGAAGTATAACTATATTCCACTATTACTCATCCAGGGTTTGGCGGGCAACCAGCGGGAAACGGCACATGGCCTTCCTTCTTCAGCCAATTCCCTCCTCGTCCCGTGTGGAGTGCCGCTGTAATCGGGGTTCTGGTTGCTCGCAAATATGAAAGTAAGTTTAGATGAAACATAAAATAATCACAAAAGAAAAGTGAGAGGAATGATGGACAAGTCTCATGGTTTCTGGAGGGTGCGTTGGGTGGCTCGGATTATTTCCTTGCTTCCTGGAGCTGGAATGATTCTAGGTTACCTGGGCTGGGATCTCCATCTCTTTTTACGCAAAGGGCTATTTAGTTTGCGTGTTATAGGTTATCAACTAATACCCGGGGCAATATTTCTGGCAATTGGTGGGGTTGCTTGGCGATGGCCCCGTGTTGGCGGTGTTCTCCAAATAGCATTTGGCATCTTTCTCTTCAGTCTTTTTATTATAGGCAAGGCTGACTGGGCGCCAGAAGTACTTTTACCAATTGCATCCGCGTTCCTCATTGGTGGCATCCTGCATCTTATAGTAAGCCCTTGGGGCCGAAAATTGCAGTAGGCGGTGATGCAGCGATTATGAAGTATATGAGTCACAAAGAAATTTTTATCTACTTTATGCTCGGACTCGGAATAGGTTTTGCAGGTTACCTTCTCCCGTTTTTGCTTAGCCCCATCATGGACTATAGTGGAGGCATGCCAAGAGAAGAGCCACTTCCCTATGCCAGCATCGTGAGCTACCTCACCTATTCATTTATGTTCACTGGTCCACTTGTTTTTGGGTAATTATCCCATTAGTTAAACAATTTCGGTTACATTTTATGTGATTTAAATCGTGGTCTTTTGAAAACTTTGCCTTTGGTGCTAATATAGTTCAAATTTTCGCTAGCTTAAAGCTAAACAGGATGAAAATCCACGAATTCCAAGCTAAGGCGCTTTTGAGCCAATATGGTATCCCTGTTCCCCGAGGAAGGGTAGCTTACACTCCCGCTGAAGTCAAAGAGATAGTCACTGAGCTGGGGGCTAAAGTGGTGATCAAAGCTCAGATCTATGCTGGAGGAAGGGGCAAAGCCAGCGGCATAAAGATAGTTAATAGCCCGGAAGAGGCAGAAATGGCAGCAAGCGAGCTAATCGGAACTAGACTTGTGACCCATCAAACTGGCCCGGAGGGGGTACCAGTAAGCAAGGTTTTGGTGGAAGAGGCGAGCGATGTGGAGCGCGAACTCTACCTCAGTATTCTCATTGACGGGGCAAACCGATTGCCGCTTATGATGGCGAGCGAAGCTGGTGGTATGGAGATTGAGGAAGTAGCTCAAGCAAGCCCAGAAAAAATATTCAAGGCTTACATTGACCCCGCTGTCGGCTTTCAACCTTATCAAGGCCGCAAACTAGCCTATGAAATGAATTTGAGCGGAAAGCAAGTGGGAGAAGTCACACAATTGATGGCCAGCCTTTATAACCTTTTTATAGCCAAAGATTGTTCTTTAGCTGAGATCAATCCTTTGGTTACTACTGCTGACGGAAGGCTAGTGGCTCTAGATGCCAAGCTAAATTTTGATGATAATGCCCTTTTTCGACATAAAGATATTCAGGAACTCCAGGATAAAGAACAAGAGGAGCCATTAGAGGTTCAAGCTCGTGAATTAGGCATAAACAATTATGTCAAGATGGAAGGTGACATTGGTTGTATGGTTAACGGCGCCGGGCTGGCTATGGCACTAAATGACCTTATCAGTGGCTGTGGTGGTAGTGCAGCAAATTTCCTTGATATCGGCACAGTGAATAACATTGACCGCGTAGTCAACTCGTTTAGGATGTTTGTTGCTGATAGTAGAGTTAAGGCAGTTCTAGTAAATATATTTGGTGGTATGGCCAGAGTGGACGTTATTGCTAGAGGCATAGTCAAAGCCTACCAGCAACTGGACATTCGCTTTCCTGTAGTTATTAGATTGGCAGGAACAAATGTTGATGAAGGCAAACGTATTTTAGTCCAATCTGGGATAAGTTTTATCGAGGCAAAAGATTTTTATGATGGGGCCCACAAGGCAGTTGAGACTGCGAGGGGGATAATAAGTTGAGCATACTTGTGGATGAACAGACAAGGCTTTTGGTTCAAGGTATTACCGGCAATGAAGGTAGCTTTCATACTCAACGTTGTATAGAGTATGGCACTAAAGTAGTAGCTGGAGTTACACCCGGAAAGGGAGGCAGTCAAGTTTTAGGGGTGCCTGTTTTCGATAGCGTGGAGAGAGCTGTGGCTGAAACTGGGGCTAATGCCAGCATCATCTTTGTGCCTCCTGCCTTTGCCGCAGATGCTATTTTAGAGGCCATTGATGCTGGCCTGCCTTTGATTGTTTGTATTACCGAAGGCATACCTGTCTTGGATATGGTGAAGGTACATAGCTATCTTAAAGGGAAACCAAGCAGGCTCATTGGCCCTAACTGCCCTGGGGTTATCTCCCCGGGTAAATGTAAAGTCGGGCTTATGGTTGGGGAAATTCACCTTCCTGGCAGTGTAGGCGTAGTCTCCCGCAGTGGCACTCTAACCTACGACGTGGTAGCCCAACTTAGCGAACTAGGTATCGGGCAGTCTACTTGTATTGGTATTGGTGGCGATGCTTTGCCTGGCAGTACCTTTGTCGACATCTTGAGATTATTCGAAACGGACAAGAATACCAAAGCTGTAGTTCTTATTGGTGAGATAGGCGGCACTCTTGAGCAAGAGGCAGCGGAATTCATCAAAAATGAAATGACCAAGCCTGCAGTTGCCTTTATTGCTGGCAGCACTGCACCGCCGGGAAAGAGAATGGGTCATGCTGGCGCGATTATCACTGGCACCGCCAGCAAAGCCTCAGAAAAAATAAAAACTCTCTCCACCGCTGGAGCTATCATTGCTCCCAACCCAGCCGAAATCGGCTTAACCATGCAGAAAGTGCTCCAGAAGGCTAGGCTTTAACCCGGTATCTAGCCTTCCCCTCTTCGTAGAGGTCTCCACCATAAATATCATTTATTACCGTGACCGGGAAGTCTTCTACCTCTATGCGGCGAAGTGCCTCAGGCCCAAGCTCTTCATAGGCTATCACCTCTGCTTTCTTGATGCTCTTAGAAAGGAGTGCACCAGCACCGCCAATAGTAGCCATATACACTGCTTTATATTTCACCATGGCCTCTCTCACTGGTTTTGTGCGCATACCCTTGCCAATCATTCCTTTTAGCCCTTCAGCTATCAACCTGGGAGCGTAACTATCCATACGGATGCTGGTAGTGGAACCAGTAGAGCCAATCGGCCTCCCCGGCTTTGGTGGGCAAGGACCCGTATAGAATACCGTTTGCCCTTTGATATCTATGGGCAAGGGCTTCCCTTGATCCAAAGCCTCAACCCATCTCTTATGAATGACATCACGAGCGATATAAACAACTCCAGTAAGCAAAAGATTATCACCCGTTTTGAGATTCTTCAGAGTCTCATCGGTTAAGGGAAGGGTAATTTTTTTAACTTGAGTCATGACTATCCTCCTATTACTCTATTTTCAATCCTTTTAGTATATCCCAGGCAATAAGCTTCCCTTAAATTTGTAAGACAAAAAAGTGGATATCAGCCAATCTGACTTTCTCCGCCACTTTAGTCCCCTAAGCCACTCTCATCTTCATTTACAGAATTGCTTCTTTATGTCGAGCACACCAGCATTGCAAATTAACTGCCACTGGTAAGCTAGCAATATGGCAAGGGGCTGTTTCGACATGAACCGCAAGAGCAGTGACCCTGCCTCCAAACCCCATAGCTCCAATGCCTAGGGCGTTAACCCTACTTAGAATCTCCTTTTCTAATGCGGCAGCCTCAGTATCCGGGTTTGGCTCGCCTACCCTCCGCAATAATGCTTTCTTAGACAGCATCATGGTCTTCTCCGTCGTCCCCCCTACCCCTACACCAACGATAATCGGTGGGCAAGGATTGCTGCCAGACTCGTCAACACGATTTACCACGTAATCTATGATTCCTTGACGACCCTGCGCAGGGGTTAGCACTGTTAAGCGAGTCATGTTCTCAGAGCCTCCTCCCTTAGGTTTGGCAATGACTTTGAGCTTATCACCAGGGACTATATCAGTATAAATCATGGCTGGCGTGTTATCTTTAGTATTTGCTCTGGTTAAAATGGGTTGACGCACTACAGATTTACGCAGATAGCCGTTAACATATCCCTGGCTCACTCCTTTATTCACCGCGGTGTAAAGGTCACCGCCAGTTATGTGAACTTCCTGGCCTAGCTCCAGAAAGACTATGGCGACACCAGTATCCTGACATATGGCGATTTGCTCCTTAGCAGCAAACTCGGTATTTTCCAATATTCTATCTAATGCGTAGCACGCCATAGGCGATTCTTCTTCCTCTCTTGCTTTCTTGAGAGCAGCAACCACGTCCTCAGGAAGATAATAGCAAGCCTCCTGAAAAAGTCGGGATATAGTCTCAGTAATATCGCTAACTTTAATTTCTCTCATAATCTTTTAAACCTCCCTCTTAGGCCAAAATAAGAATTTTGCAGCATCAGTCTTGTTCCTAAATTTATGGTCCCCCAGTATCATACCACACCCTTTCGTACGGAGATATCCATAAGTTGATATAGAGAACCCAATTTTTAATTCTAAGTTACTGCTAGGGCAATACAACCTGCCTTTACTAAAGCATCAGCCTGCTCCTTGGCACTTTTTATCATAGACTCAAACCTCTAGTGTAGTTCTTCACGGCTGATTTTTATGGAATTATTTCCTTGATTAGAGAAATCAGACTTGCCAGTACCGACGATTCTACCCCCGCAGATAAAGGTACTCCTGGATTTTGTGTGAGTGGTGGCGAGAAAAAGACGGGATGGCAAAACTCGAGGGGTGACCGAGTGGCTTATGCTAGCAGTCTTGAAAACTGTTTTCGCTTTCAGGCGAACCTGAATTCGAAATCCCACCCCCCTCCGCCAAAAGTGTAACGACTCCTCGTGTTTTTAGCTTGCTTTACTTTACAGGGAATGCCACCTGGTATTTAGCCTTCCCTTCCTCGTAAAGATCCCCACCATAAATATCGTTTATTACCGTAACAGGAAAGTCTTTTACCTCTAAGCGGCGGAGTGCCTCAGGTCCCAGATCCTCATAAGCTACCACCTCTGCCTTCTTGATGCTCTTTGAAAGGAGAGCGCCAGCACCACCTATGGCGGCCATATATATTGCCTTATATTTTACCATGGCATCCTTTACTGGCTTTGTGCGCATACCCTTACCAATCATCCCTTTCAGTCCTTCAGCTATCAGCCTAGGAGAGTAACTATCCATGCGAATGCTGGTAGTGGGGCCAGCAGACCCAATCGGCTTGCCTAGTCTGGCTGGAGAGGGACCCATAAAGAATATCGTCTGTCCCTTGAGATCTATGGGCAAAGGCCTTCCTCGATCTAGAGCCTCAACTATGCGCTTATGAGCAGCATCGCGACCCTGATACATAACGCCAGTAAGCAAAAGATTGTCCCCCGCTCTGAGGTCTTTCAGGGTCTCATCAGTTAAGGGAAGGGTAATTTTTTTAGCTTGAGCCATAACTATCCTCCTTTCCCTCGCCAGATAAGGGGCGGGTGGACGAGGGTCACCCTTTTAATTTTTATCCTACTTTCAATCCTTTTAATATATCCCGAGCAATAATATTCCTTTGAAGTTGCAAGGCAAGGTTAGTAGTGCTCATCGCTATAGCATCACGACAAAATCTTTCCATAGGTAGCCGACCGACATATGCCGGGGCATTGAAAATATGAGCGCTGTTGTCAGCAACAAAGTGGACCATTTGTGTGGCAAATATTTTCACCATAGCCGCTTCACGTTCTGTTAACTCCCCCTTATCCGCCTTCCAGGCAGCTTCATAAACCATCAGTCTAGCAGCATGAATATTGGTGGCTATATCAGCTAAGGCTGCTTGTATGCTAGGGCGACCAGAAATAAATTGCCCAAACGATGTCCAGCTTTGAGCTTGTATAGTACATTCATCGAGTATTCGCTGAGCTACTCCTACGCATCTAGCTCCTCTTACAATTCTCCTCGAGGGAAGCCACTTCTTGCCTAAAAAGAAAGCTTTCCCCTCTTCACCTAACATATTCTCCGCCGCCACTTGACATTGGTCAAAAACCAGAGACATAGGCCTTCTCTCCCTCGCCTCCCATCCTGTCTTTTCCTCATCACCACTCACGCTAAATCCAGAAATACCTTTATCTACCAAGAAGCAGCTCACTCCCTCTCTAAGTGGTTTCTCAGGATCAGTAACGGCAAAAACTACAGCAAAATAGTCCTTCGCCGCTCTAGGTTGAGAAAGAGACACTTTCTTACCACTGAGAGCATAGCCGCCATTTGTCTTCTCCGCCTTCATCTCCATACCTTCAAAGCCCTCCCTTCCCGACTCCATTAGTGCCAAGTAAGGATATTTTTGCCTATTAAGCGCGGGCGAAAGGTACCTTTCTCTTTGTTGTGGGCTACAATCAAAGAGCATCGGGGTGACATCGCCAAAGGTGAAGGGGACAACTGTCTGGGCTAGTTCTTCTTCCACCAAGCAATTGCCCAAGGTGCCTAAACCGACGCCACCAAGCTCCTCAGGAACACTTACACCCCATAAGCCCATATCCTTGACCATCCCTATCAGCCTCTCCGCTTCCTCCGGGGGGAGATACATCATGGTGTCGCTTAGGTCGGCTGCTCGCCCCAAAACAATCCTTTCCAAAGGCTTCAATTGGTCAGTGACAAAGTCTCTCACCATACTCTGAATCATTTTTAATTCTTCAGGTATCTCAAAATCCATTTAACACCCCCCTTTATCACCGTTAAGTTGCGACTTCCTCAACAAACAAGTCTAAATCAGGCTCGTCTTCTTCACCTATTCGTTGCTCCAGCCGGGACATAACCTCTACCATACGGTGATTAACTACATAGTTCTTAATAGTGGTGTCCACCTGGGGACAAGCCAAAACGCAAGCATCACACTCATCGCAGTCTGCGCCAACTATAGTTTCTAAGGCCATCGATGTCCGTTGTTCTGTCCTATTGCGGCGAGAGGGCTCACGAAACAAAAAGGGACAAATATCTATGCAGTTGCCACAACCTAGGCACTCTTTATGCCCCTTGATATCCTCTGCTATATTTAAAGCATAGGACTCACCAAAACCGCTTGAGAGGAGACGACACCTGGCTACCGGCGGGCAAGCAATATTCAAGATTTTATTTAAGATACCTTCGATTTCTTTGACATCTCTTTGTTCATACAGCGGCATATCATCCCTCCAATGTTAAGCTAATTTTATCTGGCCAGGCTGTAATCTCTGTGTAACATAATCAGCCAAATAATCATATGGCTGCCTAGCGTAATCCGGTAAAAGTTTTGGCGAAATCGGCCTTACTTCGGCTAAGCCAGCCTCTTTAAGCTCCCTCTGCCATTGGCGCACATGGTCTAAAGTAAGCTTGCCCAACTTCACCTCCTTAGCATATTGCGCTGCTGTTCTGCCTGCCCTTCTTCCAAAGACAAACAAGTCCAAGGTTGAGTTACCACCAAGCCTATTCTTGCCATGCACTCCGCCTTCACATTCACCGGCAGCAAACAACCCAGGCACAGGGGTAGCTCCATCAGGGCTGAATTTTATGCCTCCATTCTGGTAATGTAGGCCAGGATAAATCAGCATTGGCTTCTTGGTCATATCAATATCAAAGCGGCCAAACTGGCGCACCATAGCAGGAAAATTCCGCGCCACAGTTCCTTCCCCATGTATCACATCAATCCTTGGTGAATCTAGCCAAACACCGATTTCTCCTGTTGGCGTAGTTATTCCTTTACCCTGCCGACATTCTCGGATAATATACGCGGCTAGGACATCTCTTGGCTCCAACGGGTTAGCGAACTGCTCTCCATCAATATTCACCACCTGCCCTCCTAAACCCCTCACCTTCTCGGTAACTAACAACCCTACAATTGCCAAGGGGTAGGCAACACATGTGGGGTGATATTGCATGGTATCAATATCGACAAGGGGACAGCCTACCCGATAAGCCAATACCAGCCCATCAGCAGTCGCTCCATAATGATTAGTGGTAGGAAAACCCTGGGTGTGTAACCTTCCAATGCCACCGGTAGCCATGACTACCGCTTTGGCTCGCACCAGACTCAATTCATTGGTCTCCAGGTTCACTAATACTGCCCCGGCCACTTGTCCTTTGTCATCCATTATCAGCTCTATCGCTGGGCCGAATTCCACATAATTTATATTCCGACATCTGACCTCATCACGTAAAACACGCATTTCCTCTAAGCCAGTATAATCCTCACAGCAATGGCATCGCGGTACGCATTCCCCAGCAAGACCTACTTCGAAGTAGGAGCCATCTGACTTCTTATCCCAGTTGACCCCCAGTGATTCCAGCCACCTAATAGCATCGGGGGCATCTTTCACCAACGCCTCTACTAATTTAGGGGCATTAGTGAACCGAGCACCGCCCACAGTATCCAAGTAGTGAAGAGCAGGAGAATCATCAAGCCTATCTGCCGCCTGCGTCCCTCCCTGAGCTCCCACTGTGTTGGCATCGCCCAACCTTAGCTTGGTCGCTATGAGGACATTGGCACCATTTTCCTGGGCTATGAGCGCCGCTGATGCCCCAGCCCCCCCAGCACCAATCACCAATACATCTACATCATAATCGGTCTGAGAGAGCTCAATTTTGCCGGGGTCAATGCGGCTATTTCCCTCCAATAAATCAGCTAGCTCATTAGGCGTGCGATCGCCTTTGTTCGGTCCTACCAATAGCTCACGCATACCCGCTTCGATAAAGTCAGGATGGAACTCCTTTAACACAGGCATTCTCTCGCCAACTGGAATGCGAGGGAGTTCCTCCTTTAACCGTCTCTCCCTAGTGGCCTCTGCTTTCCTGATGCTTTCCTCCATATAAGCAGGATATGGCATATCAATTACCTCCTTCGCAATAGTTATTTCAGTCCTTTATAATTTTACGCCCATCAAACCGACGCTTTAGTTCCTCTATACCCATCTTTTGCAATTCCTCTATCTCAGCATCAAATTTAGCTGCCTTAATCTCAGCTATCCTCTCGTCTATCTGCTTGGAACGAGGTGCCATATAACGACCATATAAGCGTCGAGATAACAAAGCGATATTATAGGGCACCAGTCCCTGTGGGCACCTGGCAGCACATAAACCACACATAAGGCAGTCAAAGGACTTAATAGCCACCTCTTTGATATCAGCCCTTATGGCAGCGGACATAAACTCCATCACTTCAAGATCCTGAGGGCAACTCTTGGTGCAATTGTTACAACCAAAACAGGTAACCAATTCAGGGTAAATTTTCAATATCTGCTCACCTGTGGATTCCAGCTTCTCCAAATCATAGCTAGGCTTGGCCGCGGGGAAGAATGGGATCTGCGTTAAATACATGTCCTGC
>JREQ01001560.1_pt1 | contig 41580 bp, 39 predicted proteins | sample 210151 | NCBI WGS metagenome assembly JREQ01 (sample SAMN03019617, study PRJNA260268) | marine sediment metagenome | biome: Marine; feature: Sediment; material: Clay; isolation source: clay from marine sediments 31 meters below sea floor depth collected from... | place: New Zealand: Canterbury... | reverse complement strand
AGTAGAGTAGATATAATCGCAAACATTTTAGGCGTGTCCGACGGAGGCGCAAAGAAAACCCACATAATGTATAGGTGCAACTTGAGCTTCAGACAACTCCACGCCTACCTAGACCTACTCATCGACAGAAGGCTCTTAAGAAAAGTCGAGCGAAAAGAAAGCAGCCGCCAAGAGCTCTACGAGACCACATCTAAAGGAAAAGCATTTCTCCGAGCCTACAAGAGCATCAAGGCACTTCTCGCAGCCTGACCCGTTTTCACCCTTCATCCTTTTCTATATGCTTAATTTTCTTCAAAAAATCGACAACAGACACGGCAAGCCTTACCTTTTGTTTCGTCTTATCCAACTCGATAAAATCGTATTCAGCAAGAAAACTCGTGACTATTTCGAGTTTAAACTCGTGCAAGCCGGACTTGTCTGTGATCTCGGTTAAGCTATGCCACTTACCATCTTCAAGCAGGTTGAAAATAACGTTAATCATCTCCAAGACTTGAAGCCTCTTGATACAGAGTAGATAGTGCCTAACAGAATAAATGATTTCTGAGGAAACATTTCAGAAAAAGCTTCTAGAACAAACATCCCGTTTATTTTAATCTATTACTGCATTGATAGAAAAACTTTCTTTCAAATCTGAAAAAGCGTTGCATTTGATTACGCCCGTTTAGCGTATGTTATAAATCTCGAAGTTAACACTGGGTATCGCCGGTCGTCGGTTTCTTTCTGTGCCGAGAGAATGACCGGTCGATACATTTCGATTTTTTCTTTTATTGGAAAAGGTTAGTAAATGATGAGTTGTGCAAATGTTAGCTAACTAGTGAAGTGATTTTCTTAAGATATATTGGAAATCAATGAGGATTGAGAAGGTGAATAGAATGAGGTATATTGCGTGTGGGATGATGAGTTCTAAAGGAACGGATAAGGGAAAACTGAGCAGCGTGGGAAGTAGAACTGTGAAGATGGGTATAGATAAAAGCATGTTTGATGCATGATGTTGAAACAGGCTCCGTACATCTTTTGTTTTAAACATAATTGTTAGGAATGCGAGAAATAGGGTCCATTCTATGAAGATGTTTGTTAGACTTATTATTTTAATTCCCATCCCGTACGAGTAAGGGGTTAGGGGCCAGAGCAGTTGTACACCTCCGCCTGTGATGTAGTCTCCTAGAATTGAATGTTGAGCCACAGCCACGAAATAGGGCCCAGCTCTTTCTCTGTAGAGCACGAAGGCGGGAAGAAAGAAGAGGAAGATGAGGATTAAAGAGTGAGTTGGTCCACGGTGCTCAAGACCGGGTATTAACAGGTCGATGTCTGATATGATCGAAGCTACGAGTACTAAAGGAATGTTTAAACCGACATTTAGGGATCTGGACGTTGCCTTTCCAAGTATGTATCCTAAAGCCAGATGTCCAACCGCAAACGTACGTTATCCCTCACTGGGGCTTTACTATTACAGAATATAAACTATAACTTCAGCACTTTAAGCAATAAAATTCTGTTCGCTGCTGAGATTTTCTTTTCCATATTGTTCAAGAATTTGCAATTCATACATTTGCTACGTATGTTAAATTCATCAAGTCTATATGTAGGCAACTTCGTTAAGTTTGTCAGTGGAACATATGCTTTCGTTCGAGTTATCCGTAATAGATGTGGTTCTAATAATAGCTGTAATTATACTTTTGTCATTTCACCTGACTAGAACTCCAAATGAGCCTAAAGTTAAATCTAAATCAAGCGTGGAAAAGGAGAGATCTTTAGAAAAAGGAAAGATGAAAGATTTAGTTTCGAAAACTTCAAAGGCGAAAAGTTCTTTAGCTGAGGAAGAAAGCCCTGTAAAGTGTTCTCATCATTTTGGGTATTTGAGCAGTGTTCCTAAAGGGGAGGCCTCTATTCCTGACGAATGCTATAGTTGCTCTCGAATGATGCGATGTTTGTTTTCAAGGAAAAAAGAAAAGGGCGAAGTTTCTTCTTAGTATTTCGGTTTAACAGGATGACATTTTTATTTGCTTTACGTTTGCTTGTTGAAAAATTTGAAATAGAACTTAAACATACTTTGCGTGCGCATAAAGAGCTTCAGCTTCGACATAATCATTGGTGCTACTGCTTAGAACGACTTCTGAGGCTATTTGGCTTTTGTATATGTGTAAGACAAATAGGCAATAAGGTTTATTAAGATTTAATATATATTATAAATCACAGTGTTTCAAATGGTCACTTTGAAAAGAAGCGAGTTTACGGTTGTCATCGCTGCTTTGGCGCTGCTTATGTATACTTTGGCTCTTAGCATAGTAAGTCAGGTTGCTTCACCCTCTATAACGGATAAGACCATCAGTAATCAAGCTGCAATCAAAGCCGTCGGCGTCGGCGTGTATCAGGATCCCGCGTTGACGGTTCCCTTAACCGAGATCGACTGGGGTATTTTGGAGCCAGGAGAGGAAAAGAATCATACGGCCTACATTAGAAACGAGTCTAACGTTCCCGTCATGTTGGTTTTTGCAACCGAAAATTGGAGTTCAGTGAACGCATCCACGTTCGTAGCGTTGACTTGGGATTATGACGGGCAGCTTCTCGAGGTAGACGGGTTCGTTGAAGTCACTTTCACCTTGGTCGTCGACCCGGCGATTTCTGGAGTAGACGTGTTCAGCTTTAACATCGTCATCGTGGGAAGTGGCTGAAGACTTTATTCTATTATATCAAGTTGTGCTTCCGATCGGTGAGAGAAAAAATTGCGGCAAAGTTTGGTAAAACAAGGTTAGATAAATTTCGTGTGTTTACTTTTGTATATGCGATTGATTTTGCGATGTGTGAAGTCAGTATGATGAGAGTAAAGGTTTTTAGTGAATCGTAGAAGAAGAGGAGGATTAAAACGGTCGATTGTCGTATATCGCTGGCGCGCATTGACTGAATGTTCTGTTTTATGTCAGCTATTTCTTGATGGTATTTTAGTTTGAAAGTTGTGCTTCTTTTTTAGTGCAAAGAGACCTAAGGCACCAAACATTATTGCGATTATGGCTAATGTGCCGAAGGGAACTTCAGGTACAGCGTTAAACGATGTCGCCCTTATTTTTACAACTTCATCTGTATTCTCTTTCGTTTTCCCATCAGGGCCTTGGAAGAGTACTTTGACTCCCCAGTCGCCGAGTGAATCTGGGGCGTGAACGGACCAAGCGTAATGAATTGGTGCGGTCGTTCCATTGTTCCATGTTCCCTGTGAAGTATTGGTTACCAATGGAGTGAAGGTGTCTGTCCATACTCCTTCAGTGCCGTTAGGAGCGTTCCACTTAAATGTAACCTGGTATACACTGGTGTCGAGGGTTCCGGCGGTAACATTCACTGGGTTTCCTATCATTACATCGATCCCGTGGTGATCTGATGTAACTGCATAGCCGGTTCCTAGGGTGCTCCAGGGTGCATAAACAACACTAGTAAAAACGAGTAGTTCCAAGACTAGGCAAACAATAGCTAATGAAAGTTTGTGCTTCATCTTTATCAATTCTTGTTTACGTCCTTCTTACCTATAAATTGGTGTGGTAACTTTTTCTGGAAGATTGTGTCAATAGTTCTATTTGAACGCTGGTTTTGTTCAGTTTGTGCGAATATACCTGCCTTAATTATGTTCTTGAATATCTTGAAGCCGTCTCGAAGCGGGTTTAGGTGGGAGCAGCCGTCTTTTCGTTTTTTGCATGTTATTGGTTCCTCTTGAAGCATATAACCGTTTTTTAGAGTTTTTACTGTTAGTTCTGTTTCGATTTCGTAGCCTTCTGAGGTTAGTTTGATTTCTTGTATGACCTTCTTTTTGAATGCTCTGAAGCCTGTTTGGCTGTCTGTGATGTGTTTTCTTGTCAGAAGCAAGATTAGGAGGTTGAAGAGGTGATTGCCGATGATGTGGAGTTTTTTGACTGAATCTTTTTCTCGGTTGCCGAGGAATCTTGATCCAGCTACGATGTCTGCGCCTTTTAGTAATGGCTTTAATAATTTGGGTATTTCTTCTGGTTTGTGGGAGCCGTCGGCATCTATTGTGATGATTATGTTGCCTGTTGCTTTTTGGAATCCTCTTCGGAGGGCACATCCCTTTCCTGTGTTTGTTCCGTTGGTTAGTATAGTTGCTTTGTGTCTCTCAGCCAAAAGTCTTGTTCTATCCGAAGAGCCATCATCGACTACTATTATCTCGTATGGAATTCCCAGGGTTTCCATTGTTTTGTTGGTGCGAAAGAGTATTTCCCCTATGGTTTTTTCTTCGTTGTATGCGGGGATAACTACCGAAACGATGGGGATGTCCATGTGCTTGTTTCCTTGTGTTCTAGTAGAATTCAATGAGAAAGCTCCTCAAAAGTTGGTATGTAACAAGAGGGGGTATGTTACAGAGTTTAATTCTAGAAGTTCTTACAATAAATAGAGTTCTTGTAACAAAAATGGTTGCAATGATGTATTTTTAGGGGGGCATGACTGCCCGCAGTAAGACGGTGACCATGAATGCGGTTCCCAAGACTAGTGCTGCTAGTCTTAGGCGTGTTTTTTCTATGACAAAGTCTCCGAAATAGTCTGAGTAGGGTGCTAAGAGTTCTGAGGTTACGAGCAGAATGATTGCGGTGATGGCTATCCAGAGGCTTATGTCCCAGATGGTAAGGGGAAAATTCACTTGATCAGGCTTCCAGGGTTTGATACCAGACTTCAATCGTTTTTGAATCTGGAGAGATCATGTCTTTGACGATAGCTACGAGTTTTCCTGTTGTTTTGGCGAGGGCGCAGGCGATGGCGCTTGTTAGTGGACAGCCTATCGAGTGAATGCTCTTGAAGCCTTGTTCTCTTGAGTATAGATCCTTATAGACTGAGTCAATTATTTTGATGTGGATAAGATCTTTTTCAGGGTTTATTTCGAATTCTTTAGCTAATTCTAGGTTGTTTACTATGATAGTTGGCAAAGCGTCGTAGAGTTCGTCGAGGTTGATTTGTGTAAATTCAGTTTTGAGTTCTCTCTCGAAGAGGCTGACAAGTCCATAACCTGGTGGCGCGATGCATATCCCTTTTGGATTTTTGAGGAGAAATTGCTTTTTCGCCATTTCCTCGATGGTTGGCATGGCGACGACATCTTCAGCTGGGATGAAAACTATCATTTCTTTTAGTCCTTTTAGATATTCTGGTAGGTAAGCTTCTTTTGGGTATGGTGGGATATAGACTGGTTTTCCTTTGTAGTTTAGGTCTTGTACTATCCTGTCTATTGTTGTGTATGATGAGATTGCGGTTGAGTCTAGTAGGCTGCCTCTTACGAATTTGACGGGTCTGGCAAAGAGGAGTAAAGCTCCCCAGAATGTGAGGCCTAATCCAATGAATGCGAGAACTGTGGAAGTGTTTACAACGGATCCTACGAGCGTCAATGCTCCGATGGCAAGTAGTATGAATCCGATTTTGCCTGAAGGTGTTCGGCTGGATTTTAATACGTCACGCTTTAGGATTTCGTTTTCTTTTTGTAGATTTTCAAGTGTCTTCATGAGATACTGAACCGTAGCTTGTTCGGATTCTTTGTCGGTTTTTTCCTTGTTTTTGGATTTGTCGTTAGACTTCGGGGACATCATGTGTTTTCATTTCTCACATTAGTGACTTCTCTCATATTAGGGCTTCCAAACAAGCTTGGGCTGATCTATTATGTTTATGATGTCAGCGTTTATGATTCCATGTTTTTCTAGATTGTTCAGCATGTGGATTAGCTCATTTAGTTTCACTGGTTTACCTGTAGCTTTTTCAAAGGCTGAGGCAATGTTTTGGGTGGTGGTTTCCTTGGTTTTTTGGCTTAGTTCTTTGATGGTTTGGTACAGCAGTTTTTCTTTTGGTGAAGCCAGTTTTCCAAAAATTTTGAGGTTTGTTGTTTTTCTTCTCCGTTCTCGTGAGTATTGGGTTATTTGGAGGAGTATTGCGAATAGGATTGTTGAGCCCAACAGAACCTGCATTGTGGGGACGCCTAAGGAAACGAGAGATTGTGTCTTTAGTGGCTCCCAGTAGGCTGCAATTGACTGCCCCATGTTTAGTAATTTTTGTTCGAGTTGGGGATAGTCGTTTGGGTTTCTGGTTAGAATGATTAGACTTATCCGTGTGTATTTGGGTTCTATTGTGATTCCGGTTTTGAACAAGGCTTTTTGGTACCAGTAGAGAGTGACTTGGGTGTAGTTGTTTGGATGTTGAAACGTGAAGTAGCGAGCGGTTATTGGTGGGTTTTGCACGAGTTGGATGTCTCTTGAGTCGAGCACTGCTACTAATGGGGGGTATCCGCGAGATGTTTGCCAAGTAACCAGGCACACTTCCCAGCTGTGGAGATTAGTTATTGAACCTGCAACTCCAACGAGCACATAAACTGTTGGGTTTGAGACGTTCTGGGATATATATGCGTAGACCAATGAGGCGTCTTGGTGAGATATTTTTTCGAAGTTTTGGTCTCTGTAAAGGAATCTTAGTTGATAGTCTGCAACTTGGGGAAAGACGTCGGTACTTGCTTCAGGATTGGGACTTGTTATGGTTAGTCCTTGTGCAAATGCGAAAACGGGTGCTTGTATGCTTAACGTGACAAGATAAGACGCGAGCAAAAGGGCGGTTATCTTTATCCAGAATTTCTTGGGAAGTCTTGTTTGATGGTTTTTCAGAAACTTTCCACAGTTTGAGCAAAAGATTTCATTGCTTTTCAACGTGTCGCGGCATTTAGGACATGATGCAATCTTCATTATGCCTCCAAATATTTGTAGGTGCAAGAGCCTTTCGGCGATTAGTAATAGCAGTAATATTCCGATGAAGATGAGGAACCATCCAGAAAATATATGAAATATGGTCATGGCGGTTTCTTCGCTAAACTGATAGGCGATGAAAACTATTAGTGATATTCTAAGAATGTTAAGAATTGGTAGCATTAGGAAGCCCAGAGGGAACAAGACAATTTTCTTGGTGATTGAGCCTCGGACGATATAGACGAGGAATGTTGCGAACATGGTAAATGCTACCAAGGAGTATAATCCGGAGCATGGAAGGTCAACTGCGAATTCAATAGGGCTCGTGGAGGTGGAGGTGTTGAGCGCTATTATTGGTGCTCCATACTTGTAGGATAGTGAGACAGGCAAGCCTGCGGTTTTGAGTAGAGTGTACGAACCTTGTGTGTTGACGTTTGCCAGTAAGGCTCCTGCAGTGTAAGTGACGCTAGATGGGGGAAGTACCAAGAAGGCAAGGAACAGGATTGGAAATATCAGGATTATGAGCGTTTTGACGTTAGCCAAAATCAGCGTGACGCCCATGATGAATATTAGGAGAGAAGCGATGTGATATTCCAGGGGGTAGAAGGTGTAGGAACCGTACCAGTAGAGGAGAAATGCGGTTAGGCAGAAGGCGGCCCCGACAATATCGCTTACGGATATTAGTTTTGTTTTTCCTCGAAGCCTTTCTAATGCAAGAGAGGCTTTCACGAGTTCTTTTTTTCGATATATTAGGTAGGAAACGAGGAATGGTATGAGAATAATGTGGCTTACAGCTTCGCTTTGCAAAGCTTCATTGAACAAGATTGACAGGTCTTGCCAATAAACTATTAGAATAGTCAGTATTATGAATGAAATTGAGATTATTGGAAGAGGGAAATTTCTTGCGCTTTGAGGGAGTTTTCGAAAAGCTTTCATTTTTTACTCTCCGGGTTTTCATAAATGTGCGTGCTAAAACCAGCGAGTTTGACTTGTGGTATTTTGTTTATTTTTGGTTAAAGATTTATATTTGTCAGTTTCCTTAATTTTGGTGGAGATGCTTGAATTGGTGGAAGTAGCTCTAAAGAAGCTTGATGCTCAGGGTAGAGTTGTCATCCCCGCAGCCTGGAGGCGTGGTTGGAAGTCTGGCAAGGTTATTCTGATAAAGCGCGGGAAAAAAATTGAGTTGTCGCCAATAGAGCCTGTATTGCCTTCTAGTCTGTTTGATTCTATCGAGATAGCTGACGATGTGGATTTCACAGATTCGCATTCCTTGAAGAGGTCTCTCTTGGAGCGAGCTAAACATTGAGGTTTGTGGATTCCAACATTTTTCTCCATGCCTTTCTCAAGCCCCGCAGAAAATTGACACAGAAAGAGCTTAAGATTAAGGAGGAAGCGCAGGCGATAGTGAAACGAATTGAAGACGCCGAGGAGGTTGCCATGTCGACTACGCATCTCTCAGAGGTCGTTAATGTAATTGAGACGAGTTTGGGCCTCCAAAAGTCTTTGGGTTTCTTAGCTTGGGTTGTGACTACTGACAACATTGAAGTTTATTCTGTTGGTTTGGGCCATTATGAAACGTCCTTGTCACTTGCGAAGGAAAATGAGATTAGCGCCAACGATGCGCTTGCCTACTTGTTTATGAGAAGTTATGGGCTGAAGGAGATATATTCTTTTGACAAGCATTTTGATCGATTAAAGGGCATTATGAAGTTGCCTAAGATATAACATTAAAAAGTTTTAGTCGCCGTATTCGGATGTGCTGATGATTATGTCTAAGCTAAATTCTTTCACGTCTTTGGTGATGAGGAACTCGATAAAATCGGAAGAATGGTCGGCAGATAAAGTCAGTGTTATTTGCACAGTTTCGCCTGGGCGAACTGTTGTCTCGTTGTAGTTCCATGTCAAATTTATGTAGGGTGAGCTGTCGCTTGGTCCTGCAACAATTTTATTGTTCGAATCTCGAAACGTCCAGTTTGCTGTTCTCAGTTCAAGGGTTGTTTCGATGTTGCTGATGCTTCGTATATGAAGTGTGACGTTTTTTGATGTTCCAGGCCAAATCGTTTCCCAATCTATTGTTTCCGTTTTGTTCTTTAAGTCTGAGTCCCAGTAGGCTTCGACTCCTAGGGTCTTTATGGTTCCAAGGCTTGGAACACTCAATTTTGTGACTCCACTCAACCATATGGAGATCATTGAGCCAATGATTAATGTTGTTACAATTGTAATCGTTATCAGCAAAACTGTTTTCTTTGAAGAACGTAGAAACTTTATGAGAGAATTAAACGCATCCTTCATTTGCGCGCGCGTGGCTTTTAACATCTCTTTTAGATCCGTTCTTTTGACAGTGGTATGGGTTTGCCGTCTATGTCTTTTGGGACTGAGATTCCGAAGAGATGCAGGTATTGTGGGGGCTAGGTCCCGGAGGTGAACTGTGGTTTCTTTGGGTTTTTGTGTTTTTGGGCTTTTGATTGCCATTATTCCTGAGGCGTCTAGTGGGTCGTGTGTGCCGTCGTGTCCTCCGCTCCATATGGGGTTGTCGTTTACGTATCTTTGGGCGGGTTTCTTTTTGTTATTTCTGGGTGTCTTGCGGCTTGCCATCCTGTGTTAAAGATTATAGTGAGGTTTGGTGCTTATGCGCTGTATGATTTTAAGAACTCAAATTTTCTTCTACTAGAGCTTTTACTGCTAATCTTACAGCCTGTTTGCTTGTATATTTTGGTTTCCAACCGGTTTGAAGGAGTTTGTTTATGGATAACTGCATTGTTTTGACATCTCCTTTCCATCCTCTTCCGCCATCCACCCCGCCTGTAAACTTATGTTTAATGTTTGGCGTATCCATTTCTTCTGTAACAATTTTAGCGATTTTTTTCACGGTGATTTTATCGTACGACCCGATGTTGTAAACGTCAACTTTTTTTGTGTTTTTGCGAAATTTATTAGTTAGGTGCATTGTTGCTTCGATGCAGTCTTCTATGTACATGTAAGATTTTTCTTGAGTCCCATCGCCAAGGATTTCGAGCTCTCGTAGATTTACCATAATTTTTCTGATGAAGTCTACTATGACTCCGTGATTTGATTTTGGTCCGATGATGTTGGCTAGGCGAAGAATAAGTGCTCTGTGATTGAAAGTGTAGGCGTAGCTTGTGATTAAGGCTTCACTGGCGAGTTTTGAGGCGCCGTAGGTTGATATTGGGATTAATGGTGCATAGTGTTCTGGTGTAGGAATCTGTGAGGCTTCTCCATATACTGTGGATGTTGAAGTGAAAACTATTGTTTTTGGTGTTTTAGCTTTTCGGATGGTTTCGAGTAGGTTAAGAGTTGTTAGGATGTTTTCTTCAAAGTGAATTTTTGGATCTGTTTCGCCTACCCTCACTTCAGGGTTTGCTGCAAGGTGGAAGATTATCCTGCATTTTTTGACGATTTGGTTTAGTTTTACAGGTTTCTTTAAATCTTCTTTGATAATAGTTAGGGAAGGGTTGTCAAGTAGTGGTTGAATGTTTTCCAATTTTCCGCTTGAAAAGTTGTCAAGTATTGTAACCTTGTAGCCTTTTTTCAGGAGTCTTTCAGTTAAGTGGCTACCTATAAAGCCAGCTCCACCTGTGACAATGGAGGTATACTGGTTCATTGTTTTGCCTTCTTCAATTTCGCGCGTCGAAAATACAGATCGTCACTTTCTCTCAAAAAAGTGAAGATTTGCAACTCTTTCTGCCAAGGCTAGTGGGACGTTTATCAGTTTTGAAATGATTCCTAGTCCGGAAAGCATTGCTCTGAGATTATCAATGTCGCTTTGGTTGATGGCACCAATGATGGGAGCTGCAAGGATGTAGACTGCTAGGAAAATTATTCCTCCTGTTGTGAGTCTTATCCATTCAGCGGTATTGAGGAAGTTTAGGGATAAGTATGTGGTTATAGCTGCAATAGCAGATGCGGTAAATATTCTTGTGGAAGTTTTGAAGTCTGCTTTGGCTTCGTAGCGTTTCCATATCCAATGAAGGCCAAAAAACATGCTTGGTAGACCGGCGAAAAGAGTTCCCAGTATGACGCCTACGATGCCTAGGTTAGGGATCAGCAGAAAGGCTAGTGGAAGACCTATTAGCAGCCTCAACAAGCTTAGCTTCATTATCGTTCTGGTTTCTCCGAGACCAGTTAGGAGGGTTCCCGTGCTTAGGTTGCCGAAACCTGAGAACAGATTGCCTATAACGTATAGGGTGAGGAAAAATGGTGCGTAAACCCATTGTTCCCCAAACAATGTGCTGATCATTGGTTTTGACAAGACCATTACAGCTGCTGTGACGGGTACCAGAAGCATGGCGGTATACTTCACGGAAGACGTGAAGACTGTTTGGAGAAGTTGGGGTTCGTTTTGTGAGTCCAGTTTTGCGAAGACCGGGAAGAGTACGGTTGATATTGGAATTGTAAAAAAGGTTAGGAGGACTGCAAAGTTGGTTGCGGCTTGGAAATTTCCTATCATGATGTCACTACAGTAGAATGCCATCATGAAACCATAGAACTGTACTAGGAATCCTCCTATGATGGATGAAATTGAAAGGGGAACTCCGTATTGTAGCATGTTCCTTAGGGTTTTAGATATTCCGAATCGGTTGATCTTTGTTTTTTTCAGACCTCTGAAGAGAAGGAAGTAAAGCATTGTCGAGCCGATGATGCCAGCTACTAGAAACGAGAAGGTGTAACCTAGAACTGCTCCTAGGGCTCCGAATCCTAGAAGTACTAGTAGTGGCGCTAGTACGCTTTTTACTACGGCTTGGCAGATCAGAGTAAGGCTGTTGAACTTCATTCTTTCGAAGCCAATAAAGCTCGATTGGGCTGCTGTTAATAATGAGCCTGAGAATATTGTGATGGAAACTATGGATATTAAAGGCGCTGACGCGGGTCTATGAAAGATTGTTGAGGCAATGAAGCCTGCGAGGAATACGGAAAGAAGTGACAAGGCCAGTCCGGTTGAGATTTCGAAAATCAGTCCTCCAGCAATTATATCATGTATATCCTCCTCCTTTTTTGCTTCTTTAGAATGTGCGACGTATTTTGTCATGGCAGAGTTTACTCCCCAATCTCGGAAGAGGTTTATCATTAGTGAAGGAATTAAAGCCACGGAGTACAGTCCGTATTCCGCAGGTGACAACAGTCTTGCCAGAATTATTGTTCCAACTGCCATTATTACAGTGGATGTTGCCACACCAACAAACAGTTGAAAACCTCCGGTTGCTGAGACTTTGCCCATTTCTAATGCTTTATCCATGGTTTTTGCATCTCGTGCAAAAGCTTAAGAAACACCGACTACGAGCTTCACACAAGTAAGGAACAAAAAGACACGATCTAGCCGCAGCCCCAACATCAAATTCTTTCAGCCGTTCTATTTACGTGTGAGATAACTTTCCTAAGCTTTCCAGAAGGATCACATAGAATTTCCTCTACAAACTCAAACTCCACTTCCATATCTTCACCAAAAAGCCCACGAATTTTACGCTCCGCATTTCTAACAATTCTGTCTCGATCAGCAAAAGCTTCTTTAGCAGCAACTTGAATAACAAGCTTTTTACGACTTTCCTGAATTACGCGAAACCGCCTTATCAAATCAACATCCTCAAACGGGTATGGAAAGAAAACGGTCGGAGAAATCACCCTCCCATCCAAGGCTAAAAGAAAATCGTCAGCCCGCCCCTCAACACTTTTAATGAGCGGCAAAGTTACGCCACATGTACACTCATCGTTTACCGGAACTGCCACATCGCCCAACTCATACCGTATAAGCGGCAAAACACAGTTAAACAAGCCGGTGCAAACAACCTTTCCCCTATCACCAGACGCGACAGCCTCACCATCATCCAAAAACTCCATTAAGACGCTATCAGCATTAACGTGGTATCCATTATGTGCCTTGCACTCCCAAGCGAGCAAATCAAACTCGCTACAACCATATAAATCAAAAAGCTCTACACCAAACGCAGAGCTTATCCATCGCCTACTTGCAGCATCCAAAACTTCCGCGCCGGAAAAAACCAGTCGCGGCCTAATCTCCTTAGCCATATCACGGAATTCTTCGGCCAGAATAAATAGGCTGGAGGTATAACCCTTAACCACGTCAGGCTTAAACTCTCTAAGCAACGCAATTTGCTTCTCAGCGGAATCAAAAATAGAAATATACTTGCGTTCTATAATGTCAAGGCGTTGGAAGAGACTTTTTTTCTTCGGGAAAAACCGCGGATCCGCAATAAAAGCCATCCTATCCCTAACCCTCAGCCCATCCTCAAAAAGGGCCCTCATCCAAACTGCAGCATAAAAATCCTCAACCCGACTATCAACAAAAATAGCTAATGGAACTCCCGTAGAGCCACTAGTAGTTTTCTTAATCAAAGAACCTACATCAACATTACAATCAATAACATCCTTAGGATTACATGCTTGAATCTCAAACTTAGTGGTAACAGGAATCTTGCACAAATCATCAAAGCTTTTAATATCATCAGGCTTAACGCCGGCTTCCCTAAACTTCCTATGATAAAAAGCAACATTCTCATACGCATGCCTAACCAAAGCCCTAAACTTCTTCAATTGCAAACTCCGCAGCTCAGAAGGCTTCACCCGAAGATTACGCCTAAGCCCACCCAAATAAAAAAGCATCCTAGGCAAAACCAAACCCAAACCTCCTCAGAAAGACCCATAATAGACTATAGGCCTGCACCCTTTCACAGCCACTTACCGTCCCATCCTCATAACCTCATTTGGAGAATTTATCGTACCAATGTTGTCCAGCAGTATTGGCCCTTAAGTCTGCGCTGTCAACGCTTACGTCGAATGTCGATTCTGTTATTAAATTTGTGTGAAGTGAGCTGTGATTGTTTTATTTCCAACCAATAATTATGGTTGCAGGGTTGAGCCAGTCATATCTCCTGACCAGTTGGTGAAAGCCCAACCGGAATCAGCAATCGCTGTAGACGTAAGTTTCCTTATCAGGTTCCTTAGTTATTGAGCCCTGACCATTTATTATAATAGTTAGGTTTAGTGGTCTTGCGTAAACACTGCTGTCACTGTTTTGTTCCCGTCCATCATTATGGTTGCGGGGTTTTGGCTGCCAGTTAAATCGTCCATCCAGTGGGAGAATGACCAGCCAGCGGTTGGAACTGCTTTTAATTCGACTACGGCGCCGTAATAGTATGGTGCGGTCTTGTTAAGGTTAACCACACACCCTCTACAGGTGATATAATTATTGTTAGTATTCGTCGGGGGCGAAGATTACCGTTATGGTGTGGTTCGTGTCTACGGCGTAGAATGTATATGTAGATATTGGTCCTTGGGATTCACCGTCCACTAGCACGTCAAGGATGTGGTATCCTGTGTCAGGCGTAATTGTGAAGGTTATGTCTTCGCCATGATATACTATTACTAAGCCGGAGGGCTTTATGGTTCCGCCAGTGCCCATTACTGAAGCGTTGATGGTGTATTGTTTAAGTGTGAAGTGTGCTGTGATGTTCATGTTTCCAGTTATGATTATTGTTGCTGGGTTTTCTGTTCCTGTTAGGTCTCCGCTCCAGCCTTGGAATTCGTAGCCCTCGCCAGGCGTGGCTGTTAATGTCACGGTTTCTCCTTGTGTGTAGGCTGTTTTTTCAGGAATTATTGTTACAGATCCATTTCCATCTACATGGACTGTTAATATGTATGTTTCTTGGAATGTTTCCTCTGCTCCTACGCTATAAAATGTTGTGGGGTTAAACTGGTTGTTATATGCTGTTAGTATCCAGTCTGCTGAGCGGGCTTGGTTTGATATGGTGATTTCGTCTAGTGAGCCCTTGAAGCACCTGGTAGAGTAAATGCTTCTCCCTATGCGAAGTGGAACGCCTACGTTGTTAAAGATTGATGAGATTGTGCTCGTGCCGACTGTAGCGACTTGAACACCGTTAATATAGAACTTTGGAATACTGTTTGCTTCCCAAATAACGGTTACATAATACCATGTGTTAGCTTGAGGTACGAATGAAGCCCACCATTCACTATATGTTATTCCGTCCTGTGAAGCGAAAAACCAAAATGGATTATTTGGCCGATTAAGTGGGTCGTATTCTATTTGCCAGCTGCGCATATTTCCAGAAGTATCATATTTACACAGTATCGTCTGTCGTCTGCTTATATCTTCCAGCCTAATCCAGAAGCTGACAGTGAAGGCTTCAATGTAGCCTGCGAGAGTGTCACTGTGCGGGACTTCTATGTAATCGGTGCCTCCGTCGAAGGTGTCTGCACCGTCTATTTTACCTGTGACGCCTTGAAGTACACCCTTGAATGGTGTGCCGTTGTTTCCATTTATTGTAGAGTCATAATGTGTTCCTGTGTTTTCGTTTAGGTGGAGAACCAGCATGTAGTTTGTGTCCCATACTTCTGTTGGGTTTTGCTGGTTTTCACAGTTTAGATTGCCATAGTACATGTAAAGGATTGTGTCTGTGGTTGAGGAGAGGTATGGCACTTTAACCCATACGATTAGGTGCCCAATTGTGCTGTTATAAAATTCTATTTGATGGTTAAGTTTCACGCTGTTTGCGTCTGTGAAAACAAAATCGTATCCGTTAGGTTGAGTTTTGCCTATTAGGCTGCTATCGAGGATTTCGATTAAAACTGGGAAGTCTGTTAGTGTGCCACTTACTTTTGTGTGGTTTATCGTTATTGTTCTGCGGTATTGCCAGTCGCGGCACCACCATTGGTTCATGGTGAATGTGGCAGTGACGGTTTTGTTTCCAGTCATGGTTATGGTTGCTGGATTTACAAGGCCTGATAGGTCACCGCCCCAGCCGCTGAATGTCCAGCCGGGTTCAGCGGTAGCTGTTAATGTGACTGTCTCGCCACCAGTGTAGATTGTTTTGTCTGGTTCCTTAATGACGGAACCTTTGCCGATTATGGTAATATTTAATGTATACTTTTCCTGGGTGAAAACAGCTGTTATGCTTTTGTCGCCGTCTATGATTATGATTGCTGGGTTTTGGCGTCCAAGCATGTCTCCTTCCCATTGAGAAAAGTACCAGCCGGTGTTTGGCTCGGCTGTTAACTGAACAGCGTCGCCGTAGTAGTATGGTCCTGTATTGTTGAGGGTTACTGTTCCGCCTCCTTCTGGAGAAACGTTTACTGTCAACGTGTACTCGTTTGGAGCGAAGAATGCAGTTATGGTGTGGTTCATGCTTACTGCGTAGAATGTGTATGTGGTTATCGCTCCTTGAGGTTCGCCGTCTACGAGCACGTCAAGAATGTGGTAGCCTGTGTTGGGTGTTATGGTGAAAGTGATATCTTCGCCGTGGGTCACTGTTACTATTCCTGATGGCTCTATTGTTCCGCCTGTGCCGCTTACTGAAGCAGTGATAGTATATTGTTTGAGTTTGAAGTGTGCTGTTATGGTCATGTTGCTGGTAATTATGAAGGTTATGGGGTTGTCTGAGCTTGTAATGTTTCCGCTCCAGTGGCTGAAACTCCAGCCAATATTGGCGGATGCGATCAATTGGATTGTGGTCCCATAAGTGTATGTTGACTGGTCTGGTATCTTAGTGATGGTCCCTTCGCCTTCAATAATTATTGTTAATGTGTATTGGTCTTGGGTGAACGTGGCGAATACGACTTTGCTGCTGTTCATCACGATGTCAACGGGATTTTCGCTGCTTGAGATGTCGCCGCTCCAGCCGGCAAAGGTCCAGCCAGGATCGGCTGTGGCTGTTAATGTTACAATTTCGCCGTGGGCGTAGACTGCATAGTCTGGGTTTTTAGTTACTGTGCCATTACCGATTATGATAATGGTTAATGTGTAATACTGTTTTTGTGTGAAGGTGGCTGTAACGGTTTTGTTACCATCCATGGTGATGGTTTCAGGATTCGCAGAGCCAGAAAGGTCTCCACTCCAGCCTTGGAATTCGTAGCCCTCTTCGGGTGTAGCTGTTAATGTGACAGTTTCGCCTTGTGTGTAAGAGGTTTTTTCAGGGTTTATTGTTACTGACCCGTTCCCGTCGATGAGGACTGTTAATACGTATGTTCCTTCGAATGTTTCCTCCGCTCCTAAACTATAAAATGTCGTGGGGTTAAGTTGGTTATTGTACTCAGTGAGTATCCAAGCTGCATTGCGGGCAATGTTTGATACTCTGACTTCGTCGATGAAGCCGTTGAACTTGCGGTTATGGTCAGAACGGTCGCCAATGTACATGTTCTGGGAAGGCCAGATGGGGTTTGAAGCAGAGGTAGAGGCTGGTGAACCGTCATTGACATACAGCCTAGCAGTTGCGCCGTCAAAGGTTCCCACAACATAATACCACTTGTTAAAGGTGATGGATCTAGAAACTATAATGTTGTTAACATAAAACTCGATAGCAGTTGCACTGCTTGCGACCTGCAGAAAAGCGCCTTGATAGCTCCACCATTCAGAAATAATGTAGCGTGCGCCGGACCTAGCATAAATCCAAGCACTGAAAGTAAATTGCACTTCGCTTGTGCAAACACGAGGTAACTCAACATAACCACCATTAAACTCAACACAACTTCCTATAGCTCCTGTTGCTCCTTGAACTAAACTACCGAATGGAGTGCCATTGTTTCCGTTTATTGTGGAGTCATAATGTGTGCCTGTGCTCTCATCTAAGTGCAGTACGAGTTTGTGGTTTGTGTCCCATACGTCGGTTGAATTTTGCTGGTTTTCGCATGTTGGATTGCCATAGTACATATATATGGTTATGTCTGTGGTTGAGGATAGGTAGGGTATGTTTACCCATGCGATTAAGCGGCCTGTTGTGCTGTCGTATTGTTCTATTTCGTGGCTTAGTTTGACTTTGTTTTGGTCTGTGAATAGGATGTCGGCGCCATCTAGTTGCGCCTTGGTTTTTAGATCGCTGTCTGTCAGATCGATTAGGACTGGGAAGTTTGTTTGGTCAGCAGCCACTTTCGTCTGATTTATCATGATTGTTTTGCGATATCGCCAGTCTGTGTTGTACCATGGCGAGAGGTTGATTGTTGTGAATGTGAAGGTTTTTGTTGTTATATGTGCCCCGTCTGTGGCTGTTACTGTCCAAGTGTAGGTTGTTGAGTAGGCTAAGCCGCTAACTGGAATGGTTATTTTTCCGTTGGGTACGTTTATGCCGCTGGCTGATCCTATGTCTGGATTAGTTATAACAGTGTAGTTTATTGGGTCGCATTGGTAATCTGTCAATTTGAAGCTTAACTGTGAAAGCCGAACAGGAACGTTTGTTGCACCGTCATTAGGTGAAATTTCTGTGATTTTTGGCGCTTGTGGTCCCGGTGGAGGCACATAAACTGGTACTCGTGTTCTGTATTGGCTGCAAAAGTAGAGTCCAGACCGAGGTTTTGGTGTTGGCGCAGGCGCTTCCACATCATAGACGTAAACCCAACTATTATGCAAGTCGAAAACTAATTCAAGCTTGCCATCACCGTCGATATCCTGCGCTATGGAAAATGGATGGGCCATGGCTATGGGGATAGTATATATAATGTCATAACTTTTTGTGGCGAGGTTATACTTGAAAATGGTTACGTTTTGCGGGTTGCAGTTTATGATTTCTAATTTTCCATCTCCATCAATATCAGCCACTCCTGGAGGCTCGTCAGATGGAAATGGTAGTGTGGCATCTAGTTTCCAGTCTACCAAATCCCATATTTTAGGAGGATAAAAACGCTCGTGTGATGCGGCGCCACATGTTATTAGTTCAAGGTTGCCGTCGCCATCTAAGTCGGCTACTGGTGGATTACTATGCGCTGTTAAACCAAAAATCGAGAGATTGTAGCGATATATCCCCTTATACGTGTTAACGCTTCCGTCAGTATTAATAACCGCAATACCGCCACGTTGGTTAAGTATGATTATTTCAAGATCTCCATCCTTATCCACGTCAGCAAGCACTGGGGCCTGACTACTACAAAGGATGTCAGGGTAACACCATCTTTCAGTTAGATTATCTGCCCAAAATGCCCTAAGTCCCCTTCCAGGCGAGGAAGGAGGAGGATACCAGTTGCTCCTTTCGCCCAAATAAACTTCAAATACGCCGTCAAAGTCCGTGTCTCCTATGGTCATTCCGCCCCAACATGAATAGTAAGTGTAAGTAGAGGCAAATATGCGACCATCATAAGTTAGGGCTGTAACCAATCCTGGATAAGCAGAGTAGATCTCAGGATATCCGTCAGCGTTAATGTCAGCGACACCTATGTACGTTCCTTTTCCAGCAGCATTTCGATTATACCAATAAACAGAACCGTTGTTTCCATGTAAGGCTAATACCCCGCCACCAGAAGATCCATTAACATACTGGGGACACATCAATATTTCTGGAATACCATCTTTGTTTAAGTCTATGATCTCAAAAGGAACATGATCGCCCCCGTATGGCATTGACCATATGACGCTACCATTTTTGGGATCTAACGCTGCCACCCCATTTTGTCCCGTTATCACTATTTCCATGAGACCGTCATTGTTTAAATCAGCTGCCAACGGACCCATCCATGTACTACTAGTGCCAGCTTGTGTTCTCCATTTTAACGTTATTATTATTGAAGGTTGTCCAAATACATGATTAATACCTACAAAACTTGTAAAGCCTCCAAGAATAAGGCCAATTAAAATTAAGCTTAATAGTTTCCGTTGAGGACATTTCTTGAACAAGTTCAACTTAACATATTCTCCTTATCCAAAATTAATTATGTTTAGTGATGGATTTCGGGTTTATAAATCCCCACGGAACATTTCACAAGGATTTCTAGAGTATTATCCATCGCTAAATATATAGTTGGTGCCGTTTCGGCCGTTTCGGTAAGCTGGTGCCGTTTCGGTATTCCTCTGGTCATTCTTATTACGCTTCTGCCCATCGGGTTTAGTACAGCTAGTCCGCTTTCCAGATCTTCTATTATTATGTCAAGTATGCCGTCTTTGTTTATGCCTGCGCGCGCTTGACAGCTGACAGTGTTTTATACAGGAAATGAGGGAAACTGTGCCGATAACACACTTAAAGGATTACCCTGCTTAGCATATCTTATATAGCCGTTAACTTAGGCGTATTTGATTTTTGTATGCCTGTTCGATTATTTCTAAGTCTTTTAAGCCATCTTCACCAGACGGTGACGTCGGCTGGTCTTTGATTAGGCAGTTTACGAAATGTTGGAGTTCTGCTAAGTGACCTTCATAAAATTTTGAGTATCCCTTTGTTAGCATTTGAATAACCGTTGAAATCAGATTAGAAGGTGAATGATTAGCGCTAAAGCTTCTTACACTTCCGTACAGGTCTATTTTTAGATGATAGCTTTGAGAGAACCAGCCGACGTTTATCACGGCTAAGGTTCCATGTTCAAACTTTGCGATGCAAGTGGCAGAGTCCTCGAAGTCTAGGTTGAATCGATATCCAAGATGGCTTTTTATATTTGCTATTTCGCCGAAGTACCATCTTAGGAGGTTTATTACGTGGCTGCCCAGGTCTATGAGGGCTCCGCCGCCAGTTAGCTCCTTGTTGAACCACCATTCTGGCACGGGTAGCGGAGTGTGGGCTTCTGCTCTGTGCATGAAAGGGCCTGTGCTTATGTAAGCTGCATGGGCAATTTCTATTTCGCCTAATGTTCCATCATCAATTCTTTCTTTAACTTTGCAAAAGGCTGGATTAAATCTTAAGGGGTAACCCATCATTAGCTTGACATTGTTTTTTCTTGCGGCTGAAATGATTTCTTTTGCTTCTGTGATGTTTCTTGCTATGGGTTTTTCCAGGAATATGTGTTTTTTGGCTTCGGCTGCTTGTTTGGCACATTGCGTATGTAGATGTGTGGGTAACGCTATGATAACGGCGTCGACGTCAGAGTTCCTTAAGAGTTGCTCGTAATTTGTGTACGTTTTTTTGACACCTGCATCATTTGCGATTTTTAGGGCTTTTTTGGACAAGTCTGAGGCTGCTATTAATTTTGCATTTTCTAGTTTTTGGCAGTGTCTAAGATGGATTTTGCCTATGTAACCTAGACCAATTAGTCCTAGTCTAATTTTTTCCATTTTTCTCTTCCTTTGTTGCTTCTATTCTAATCCGAGTTTTTTACTTAGTCCTGTTTGGACGGCGATGGAGTAAGCTTTGCTCATGAGTTTTGTTTGTAGGTTCTTTTTGGAGTAGTGAACTTTGAAGTATTCTAGGGGTTCGCCTTTTGGAATAAAGGCGGTGTTTCCTAAGCCTTCCTTTTTTGCGAGCTGTAGGTATTTTATCGTTTTTGGGTTTAAGCCGGCTATTTTTGCTGCTGCAGTGTCGATTGCTACTGGGTCTGTGCTTGCCATTACTAAGCCTAATTTTCGTGGTTGGATGCCTGAAACTATGATGCCGTCTATTATGTGAAGGTTGAATTTCGTTGCTTTGTTTATGGCAACTATTGCTTCTCCAAGTTTGGAGTGATACTTGAACTTTTTGGGGCAGGGATTGCAGCCAAAAATGTTTTTTAGGGCACAGGTTAGTTTTATTGGTTCCATGGTGTATTTTATTTTCGGCACGTTAATTTTCAAATCTGCTTCTTGAATGGTTTTTGGAACCATGATTTTGAATGAGTATGTTCCAGCGGTTGTACATAGTGCGTCGTATTGGTCTTCTGAAAGATTTACCAAATTAACATTATAGTTGTTCGCGAGTTTTTCATAACCAAGCATTTTAAAAGCGTATTTGCACCGCATGGCTGAAGCATCAGATTCCACGATGGAAATTTTTAGATTAGGTGATATTTTAGCGCGAAGCAAGTCGATTAAGGCGGCTACGAAATTGGGGTCTGTGGTTTGTCCCGTTGAATAATCCCAATAATAGCATAAGTTAGGCTTGATGACAACATTTTTGATATTTTTGGGAAATTCATAATTAATTAGGTCTAAAGAATCTTCTATTGTTTCTGTTATGTTTGAATTTTTAATTTGCATAAAACTTACAAGACTCAAAACGATTCCATCAATTGTTTGTAAATTGCGCATAGTTTTTTGCTTACAATCCCTAAGGAATATTCTTTCATTACGCGTTTTCGTCCTTCACGAGCCATTTTGAATCTAACATCTTTATTTTCGAGTAAATATTGTATCGCCTCTGCAAGGCGGATAGGATCATTAGGTTGAACTAAGATTCCAGTCTCGTGGTTTTCAACGATTTCGGGAATACCGCCTACAGGCGTTGCTACTACTGGTGTCTCACATGATAAAGCTTCCAAAACCACAACCGGGAATGCTTCCCAAAATGATGGCAGAGTAAATACGGTTGCCATTTGGTAAAACTTTATTGCGTCTTCTAGTGGTATAACACCTAAATATTCTACTTTGTTTTTACCTCTTTGATTTTCTTTTTCAATTAGCTTAACGATGGCTTTATAATATTTAAGGTCGTTTGCTGGACCAATTATCACTAAACGGACAGAGGTTTGAAGATAACGTAAGGATTGAAGCAAAACATGTAAGCCCTTAACGGGGGTTATCCTTCCAAGATGTAACAAAAGGTTATCTTCTTTTTTGCTTTTGTCTGGATGAAATAAATTAGTATCAAGAGCATTAGGTAAATGTATGATTCTACTTTGAGAGATTCCTAGCTCAATTAGATCCTTTTTCATTTCCTTTGTTATGGCGATATAATAGTTCGTTACATGTTTAAATGCCATTCTGTATAAATGATATCTTTTAACGAAGTTGACGTTAATCCCGTGTAAATGTAATATTTTTGGCTTTTTGACGAAAAATGAAAAGAAAGGAAAACTAAGTTCCGCTTCATGAAAATGGATTATGTCATATCGTTTCATTATACTTATGAAATTTCCGGGGATTAAGTTAACATTCATGTTGATTCTAGGCGAGCTTGGCAATAATTTTAAAGCGGCAATTTTGAAGATCTTTACTCCATCAACTTCTTCTATTTTTCCTCTCCATTTCGGTTTCCATTTCTTATCCATGTTAAATGTCATGACGTGTGTTTGCACTCCAATTCTATTCAGTTCTAAAGAAAGGTTCCATACCATAGTTTCAGTGCCACCCTTAATCGGATGAAAACCCGGCGTTACCATTAATACTTTCAAGGATACACCACCAAACAAGTTGTAAATGAGATGTAATACGATCAGAAATCAGCGATTTTGCTCACCGCAAATCTTTAATAGATTTTTGTACGCGAAAGCTTTTTTATTAAAACCAAAGAAAATTGTGCTTCCTTTGATAAACGATGCTTTAAATTAAACAGAAAAACCCGAAGGTCTTATCATTTGTTCAGAGTCAACGAAATATTCAACATCAAAAGTCAACAAAATTTTGCGCATAACCAAGGAAGATATTCCTTCCTAGCTGTTTGTGAGAATGTTGTCAGAGTAAATCGTTTCCGACTCTTATTGGCTCATTTTTGTTTAGCGATTCTTCGATGTATTCTAAAAATCTTACAGTTTTTCTCCCGTCTTGGGGTGTTACTGGTGGTTCTGTGTCATTTTTTATGGAGTCGATGAACTTGTTGATTAATATGTATTGTGGTAAGCAGTTTAATAGGTGGCGGTTGCGTAGGTTGCTAATAAGAAATTTTATCCATTTCCCGGCGATTAGTCTCTGATCCCAGTAGAAGCCCTGAATTATATGTTTTTCACGCTTTTGTGGAAATTGTAGGAGGAAGTTGTAGTTTAAGATTTGGATTTTTTTGCCTTTTGAATCTATTAGTTCAAATATTATTTCTTCTTTTTTGGCTAGCCAAGAAATTTCTATGACGCCTATGGTTTTTTCTGGGTTGCTTAGCATTATTATGAAGTGGTCGTGGACTGAATGTTCGACTTTTTCACCTATTGCCCATACTTTTTCTATGTTTTTTAGGAAGTGTAGTTGTAGGTAGGCTGCGTGAGTTCCTGTTTCCCAGAGTGCGCCTCCTTGTTCTGGAGTCATTATCCAGTTTGGTGCGCCTATTAGTTCGGCGCTTTCTCTGACTGAAACTTTAAAGCAGGCTAATGGGAAATTGCCTGAGTCAACAATTGCTTTGGCGTGCATAACTGTGGGTAAAAAGAGTTGATTGTGGCATATGCAGAGTTTGACTTTGTTTTTTGAAACTTCGTGGATTATTTGGTCGCATTCTTTGCTGTTTCTTGCCATGGGTTTTTCTAAGAAGATGTTTTGTCCGTATTTTGCGGCTTCGCAAGCTAATTTGGCATGTGTCGATATTGGTGTGCAAATGTCAACGAAGTCTAAGTCTTTTAGTTCGAAAAGCTTTAAACAGTCATTATAGACTTTTTTGATATTGTATTTTTGGGCGAAGGTTTTGGCTCTGTCTAAGTTGATGTCTGAAGCTGTTACGACATTTGCTTCTGGAATATTTTTGTAGGCGTTCATGTGTATTTCAGAAACCCTTCCACAACCAACCATACCAACATTCATTCTTTGCACCTGAAAATTCTTTTTTTTTAAATCTTGAAGCATCGTAAATTTATTTAAATTTGACAACAAAGACTTCGAATTGCCTTTCTATCTTTTCAACAAAAGGTTGACGTTTTCTTCGTTTATTGATCCATTTTTTTAACTTTTGCATTATTTCTTTATGAACTTTGATGGGAATATTCCATTGAAATGAGAAAACACGACGTTCAAGTCGCTTAAGGACATTAAAGCTTTCATATTTCTCATTCCACTTGATGATGTGTTTTTCAAAAAAGCAAGCGTTACTCCTCAAAAATGTTTGCAAATTTTCATGTTTCTTAACAATGTTTAAAAGATGCCCAAGTAATTTTATTTCATAAATCTTTGCCAGAAAGTTTTTCCAAAGAAGGTATCTTAAAGTTTTTCGATTAACATATTTATCCAATAATTCTACATATTTTTGACCTACAACTGTTTGGAGTTCGCCAGCTCCTGAATTCCCGACAATTAAATAACCATCGGTTTTAAGAACGCGTCTTATTTCTGATATACATTTCTTCCAGTTAACCAGATGAAGAATATGTACAGCGATAACTAAATCAAATATCGAGTCCCTAAAAGGAATATTTGTCACGTCACCTAGAATGAGATGAAATTGGGTTGAGATATTCTTTTTATCGATCTTTTCCAATAATTTCTGGAGCATGTTTCGAGAAATATCTATTCCAACTAACTTAACTCTACAAGCTAATAAAGGAATTATAGTTCTGCCAGTCCCTACACCAGCGTCAAGAATAATTGAATTTTTATCGAATCGAACTCTATTTAAAACTATCTTATAAAATTCCCCTAAGATTAAATTGGGAATACGTCTAGTTTCGTCGTATATCTCAGCAACGTGATCGTAAGATATCACCATTTTCCCGAACCTCAATATTTAAAACTCTTTTTGCGTCAACATCGAAATTAATCGTCTTCTCTTACCAGTTTTTCCTCTTGGAATTTCTTTTACAACTTGTATTATTACTTCCAAATTTTCCTTATGCCCTGCAAAAAAGGATTCTATACTACTCTTTATATTTTCAAGCATCCTCGGGTCAAATATTTGCCCTTTCGTTGCTTTGAAGATTATTCTATCTTTACGATCTTGAACTATTTGAAATTGCGATAAACAGAAAACATTTTTTTCCAATTCTTTGTAGAAAGAGTCATAAAAATTCATGTAGGAGATTTTTTTACCGCTGGGAAGAAGTAAATAATCGTCAATTCTTCCTTGAATGCTCTTAATCAGTGGCCATGATCTGCCGCATGGGCACTTCTCATTGATGTAGGTTCCAACATCGCCAATTTGATATCTGATCAGAGGCATAGCCCGATTATATAATCCAGTGACAATTATCTCCCCTTCCTCTCCAGGCGAAACATGCTCACCACTTTCGTCGATAAACTCTATGCAGCTTCCATCAGTTATCACATGTAAACCACAATGTTCATTGCATTCAAAAGCTAAAAATTCAAATTCTACAGACCCATAAGTGCCAAATAGTTCTAGATTAAATGCTTTTTTAACTATATCTCTGCAATGTTGTGTGACTGTTTCACCTTGAGTGAAAATCAACCTTGGGCGGATTCCTAAAACATCACTATTAGCTAGAAGTGACAGAAGGGATGGAAAAGTATATATGACATCGGGATTAATGCGCCGCAGAACATTAACCAATTTTGCTTCTTCGAAAAACGCTGGAACAAGTATTTCATTTATTCCTCTTAATATTTTCACATGTGGTTTACTCCAAACTACAGACTGCGCTCTTCCCCAAATCGTCACAAACTTATCATGCGGCGTTACGCCGCCCTCAGAGAATATGTAATGAGCTAAGGCAGCGTGGAATCTCTTAGTAGGATGGTCAAAAATAACTTTTAGGGGTATACCTGTTGAGCCCGAGGTAAAGCTTGAAGGCAATTTAGATAAATCTAGACTCCTTGCAATAAAATCTTGATAGTTTTCCCGTATATCTTGCTTAGATGTTGGAGGAATCTTCTTTAAATCTTCATGTTTTTTAATATCTTCCGGTTTAATTCTTGTTGAACGCAACAAACGATGATAATACGGCACATAATCATATGCATACTTAATAAGAGCCCTCAGCTTCTTTAACTGCTCATTTTTCAGATATTCAAGCGATCTCCACTGATCCCTCTTCAGTTTAAGCAGGTAGTAGTTCGCTAATATTTGATTCGTTACTTTCTGTAGCTTATTCAATCTTTAAGACCTCGTCGCAAGCTTTTGATTTCAGACAACATGGATTAAATTATTCAAACTTGATTAGAAATGCGTAAAGGAATCGAGCGTCATCTGCAACCTTAATCTTGTAGCCAAAACCTCAAGATATCTGCTAATCTTTTCTGCCTCTTGCTCAAAAAGCGGATGAAGTGTGGCAACGATTTTAAAGATTCTCTTATTTGCCAGAAACTTTTTACATCCCTTAAGAACCGATAGTTCAGCACCTTCAACATTTATCTTAAGTATATCAACCCTTTTCATGTCTAACTTCTCGAGGAGGTTCTCTAAAGTTGTAACTGTAACTTCAATAGAGCCTACAATAGGAGTTAGCCAAGTTTTACCGATGAGTGAGTGGGAACAGGAGCGCGCCTTTAGGAAAAACCGTGATTTTCCCTGAAAGTCGGATAGAGCTGATTTGATTAGGGTAACGTTTTTGTACTTATTAATCCTAACATTCGCCGCAAGAAGCTCGTAGTTTTTATCCTCTGGTTCAATAGCTACAACATGCCCACTATCGCCAACATTTTTGCCGCCCTCAGTGTATAGAAACCTATGTGTGCTCCGACGTCAACTACGATATCTCCTTTTTTGGGCTTAAAAATTCGGTCGTATGGTGAGTTGTGGTAAACTTCCCATTCATAGAAGTGGTCTTCCAAAGAGCAAATAATTATGTTTTCATCGGGCAAAATCGAAGGACTTTTCAAGTTTCTGAAAGGTAATTTATTCCAAACTTTATGTTGTTTTTCACTGCATACTCTCGTCATTCCGTATATACAATAGTAAGGCAGTTTGAAAGTTATTAAATTTACCACCTGTTCAAAAAATCTAAATCACCTCCCTTCTATTTTGGCTATCCGGATTTTTCGTAAATTTCGCTTCCACCATTAGAATATACCATGTTCAAATCCGATAGAAAGCCAAGTTCGCTTGAATTCCACACATAGTTATCGCCTACTACAATTCCTTCAATAATATTTAACGAGTTCAAGTACGCTATTCCATTAGCCGTTATTCTTGTCGTGTTGGACAACACCTCCACATATCCAATGTATACTCCCCCATAACCTCTCAATTCAGTTCGTCGACCCCAAAAGTCAGCATATAGTTGCGTGTAATCAACGGCTACATTATTTGATATCCACTCCGCACCAGATATGCTATAAGCCGTAGTATAGCCAAGCTGACCATATAATCGGTAAGCGGGCATCCTATACTTACTCAAAGGCACTGACCAGCTATCGTTTCCAGTCTCCTCATACACGAAACCTACCTGAAAGAGGAAGTATGGAATTAACACCGCCAAAAGAAGAAGTGACACCATCATCTCTGTCTTCCGTCTGCTAACGATGTTCATAATGGTCTTGGCGCCTAATACGCAGAGAGGTGCCAAAAAGAACAACAATATGTGATAAAACCGTGTCATGTTCATAGTATTTGCTAAGCCCGGAACTAATATGAGCGCAGCCAAAAACGTCACCGAGAACAAGCTGAGCAAAAAGTATTCCATCTCAAAATGAAATCCAACTCGCTTTGTAATCACTCCAACAAAGCCAACGACAATAAGGATTTGTGTGAGATACGCAAGCATTCTGCTGAACATATTCCAGATAGTCGGTGGGGCTTCCAATCCTAAACCTCTTAATACTGTTTGCCCTCTAGCTGCTGGATCGAAAAATTCGCCTAACTGACCATGGACATACTCTCCGAACTCTAAGAAGGAATCAAAAACCGCTGAACTTGAAGTATATAGATACCACGAAAACATTATTACAAAAAAGCAAAGAACCATGGCTAAAGTTATGTTTCGACTAGGTTTTTTCATAATGATTAACGAAATCAAAACAAACGAGATAAGGAAGAGAAAGATTTCGGCTAATGCATAATGTGACACCACTAGAGCAAAGCCAAAAATCAAGAAACACAACGTTTTGTTAATAGGTCTCATCTTTTTGTTCAAAATCACAAGCAACAACAAAACGAAGAACAACTCGCCAATCGTCTGTTTGTTTAACCCTAACATTTCAGTATAGAAAACATTGTATGCCATGAAAAGAAAGGCAGAAATAAACGCATACTTCTCATTTACGAATCCGCTCCAAAGCTTATACAAACCTAATGGCACCAAAGCAAAGATTAATGGATATAAAGCCTTAAACGCCAATATGGCGTCTATGTTCAGTAAATTTGAATAGATCAGTGGAAGAATAGTAACGCTCAACATTCCATATGTTCTGCCGACGCTTAAATCCCAAAAATAAGGATTGACTGAACTCCAGTATGCATTATTCTCGACAATTTTTAAAGCGAATACTTCGCCTGGCAAATCGGAACCGAAGTGAATCATATGATTAGATATGAGGGAAGAATGGTAAAGAAGGGATACTGCAATCATGACTACAGCAAAAGGATAAAACTTTGGATGCATAAATCTCTTTGAAAGAACTCCAACAGTGAACAATAATGCTATCACTATTATCGTGAACAGCAAAATAAAATTGCTTCCGTAAATTTTTACCCATGTCGCTCCTAAAATGCTCAAAATGGGAAGACACACAAAGAGCAACGCAAATGGAAAAATCCGAAGAGAGTCAGTGTTAAAGAGTTTGATAGCTTCGCTTCTTAAATAGACTAAAACTCCACCTATGAGTATAAGGCTGTTAAAAGTTATAATCAAAGGCGTTAGCGAAAGTGGCTGTGAAACTCCAAATAAGAAATAGAATTCGTTTACTAAAAGTCCAGCAATCATCAGAAACGCAACACTAAGCCCCACAGAGAAAAGAACGGTTTCCACTCGGTCAAGCTCGTCCAACTTCAGCAGTTTAAGGATAATGAATCCAGGAAGAAAAGTGAAATAGAGAAATCCTAAAACTTGCCTAGCAAGTGGGATATCAAAAATTATAGTGAGATATATCATCAACTGCAAAAACACTATAATTATCAGAAAGTTCAGTTTAGCCCATTTAGCTGACACAGGATTCACCTAAGTAATGTTTTCTTTGAAAACTCATATTATCGTAAGACGTAAGATTTATTACTCTCCTCCAGCACATGTATAAGCGATGAACGTGTGAACACTATGAATGCCAGCAGCCAAAACATTTTAAATCGCGAACTCCGCAAACTTATAATAAATGTGAAGGAAATGCGAAACACAAAAACTTATGCACATTATCTGATTTCATTGATGCTTTTAGCAATTTTAGGTGTTTCTTTTGGATTCTCCTCATTAACGAATACTGTAATAATTGGGAGTAGCGGCAGAATTGCAATACCTATATCATCAGACTATAAGAGCGAAGTAAGAGGCGTGTTTATTCACGACAGCAATTTTGACAATCCTAACTGGGAAGTTATCACAGAAACTTGTAGTCAATACGGAATAAACGCCATATACGCCCACATGATTACTTGTGCGAGAAGCTCTCGGTTTCCAACAACTGTGCATTCTGACTTTCATTACTGGATAGGAGGGGGCAGAGACCATCTTCGAGAGCTTCTGGATGCTGCCCACGCTCGTGGAATAGAAGTGCATGTAGCAATGATTTGGGGATATGTTCCAAGACTAAACGACCATCGAGCATTGACACCAACTGGGACAGTTTCTACATGGGCGAGTGTAGTGAGAACACTTAATATTACAATGGACATACTGGAAGAGTTAATCACCAACTACCCGGACATCGACGGATTTGCGTGGGATTACATACGTTACGCAACATCTGATGTTGATTATTCCCCCGAAGCAAAAGAATGGTTTGAAGAATGGCTTGGAGAAGGAACGATAACTGATTGGACACCTTTCTATCCTGATGGTGCACGTTATCACTCTGACTTTAGGGAGTTTAGACACTTCACCATTAGCGAACTTGTGAGACAAGGAGCCGAATTATTGAGAAGTTATAAATCTGATATAAAGATTACCGCATTCATCTTCCCATTTGTAACAAATTCGCCAATATACCAAAAGAAATGGATAGCACAAGACTCTTTCACATGGGTAAAGGAAGGATGGGTGGATGCAATAGCACCAATGCATTATGTCAGAGGAGAAGCAATAGGCGGAACAGACCCGTTAGGAACATTGGAAGATTATTTCTATTGGGAAACCGAACATTTAATAAAAGCTCCAGAAGGAATAAGAGAATACCTTTCATTTCAAAGAATATATTACGATGACACACCACAAGATCCAGAAGAATTTGCCTCAATGATTCTGAAGATGAGAGAACTTGGAACTGACGGCTGGATAATATGGCATTACGGCGGTCCTGGGGGCAACTCACCTGCACCAGACATTCGAGACTATCTTGAACTTATCCCCATGCCAGATGTATTTGCCATGGGAAACATACAGGTTCAACCAGGTGCAACAGAAGCTACTGTAACTTGGTTAACCAGTTTGCCTGCATCGAGCAAAGTTGAATTCAGCGATTCACCACTTTTCACATATACGTGGAAGTTATGGAGCGATACACGGTATTGGAAAACAAGTTACAATCCTGGAACAATAATCGAAGACCCAGCACCGAAAACAATCCACAGCATAACCTTAACTGGATTAACGCCCCTAACGAAATATTACTTCCGTGTTCAAAGCCAAGATCCATCAGGCATAGCAACCAGCAAAGTTTTGACCTTTACGACAGGTTGAGTCACGTCTGAACCAACCATAACTGGAACCGTAACTGACGCTACAACTGGAAATCCAATAGAAGGAGATATCGCATTTCCAAATGTATTCTGCTGCAATCAGTCGTCACCGCGTTTGTATCCCTCTATTTGACCTTTAACGAAACCAAAACACCAAGCAAGCCTCTTAAATGCATAATGAATCGGTAACAGAAAAACCATCTTTCGACATATCATTTTGTAGGCAATAATGGAATACCATGCACCAGCCAAAAAACCTGCCAAGGGCGTCATCTCGTAAAGAGCGAACACTTGCTTATTTTTTCGCAAAACGAGATGCCCACCATAACCATACCAAAAATAATGATCCCAGACTTCTTTTAAGCCCTGCTTACGTTTTTCGTAAAAAACAACATTCACACCTCTATAAATAAGCCAACCATCCTTCTTTACTCGATAGGCCGCATCGATATCTTCTCCGACGCCTACTAATGATTTGTCGAAACCACCAACTCGCCTGATTGCTTCAACACGAAAAATGGCGCCGCTAGTCCCTGGAAGCCTTGGAGAATTTTTTCCTTTTGATTTGTAATCTATGACGATGTATGCGACATCTTCTAACGCTGCAATCAAGTTTGCGTTAGGAAGAATACCATGGATTCCGGTGGCAATTCCCACTTTCGGATTTTTTTCCATGAACTCAACTTGCTTTCTGATATAATCCTTAGGCAAGATCATGTCACCGTCAACCCAAATGATGTAATCACCTTTAGAATGGTCGACTACCATTTGACGCGCAAAACCGAGCCCTTTATTTTCACTCAAAATAATACTCTTAATATCACTTTTCGATAGAACCCCCTTAACAATCTCTAAGGTTCCATCTTCACTTTGCCCGTCTACAACTATAATTTCCGTTAGCTTGTGCGGAAAATCTTGATTTACAGCGCTTTTTATAGTATCCTCTATAGTTTTTTCCGCATCTTTCACACATATGCCAATAGTAACATTGACCTTCAAAGTCACTAACTCACTACTGATTGTTGACATGGTGGGCAAGAGCGGCTTTGATAAACCCATAACACCAAGCAACCGATTTGAAAACAGAATATAAAGGTAGGAGAAAAACAGCCTTACGCTGGGTCAGTCGGTACGCTGGAAAAGAATATAGAAGACCTGACAAAAAACTTGCAGGAGGAACCATTTTGTAGATCCTAAAAATTTTTCTGTTCTTTTGATGTAGCACGTAATTCCCGTATCCATACCAAAAATGCCTTTTCCAGAGTCTGTTCCAATTGTTTTGCCGTTTTTCGTAAAAGAGAGCATTGCTCCTTTTGAGAACCCAACCAACTAACCTGACTCTATATGCAGCATCTTGGTCTTCTCCCACCCCTTTCAAATAATTATCAAAACCTCCGACTTGCCTGATGGCGTCAACGCGGTAAATGGCGCCTCCCGTTCCTGGAAGTTTCGGATCTAAGGTTTCTTTACTTTTGAAATCATCCACGATGAAAGAAGCATTCTCTAAAACGGCAACTAGGTTTTCACCTGAAAGTAATCCATACCTTGCTTTGGCTATTCCAACTTCAGGATGCTTCTCCATAAACTCAACCTGCTTCCTGACATGATCTTTAGGCAATATCATGTCACCGTCAACCCAAACGATGTACTTCCCCTCAGCATTTTCAACAACAAAATTCCTCGCAGCACCTAGCCCCTGCCACGAAGTGTGAAAAACCTTCCCAGTAATATCCATCTTAGAAACATATTCTTGAACAATAGATAAGGTGTTATCTTCACTTCCATCATCCACAAAAATTACCTCTATAAGTTCATGCGGAAAATCTTGACAAATTATACTTTCAATCGCTTCCCGAACCGTTGAAGCGCTATTTCTCACACAAACCCCGACGGTAACCTTAGGCTTCACTCTATTAATACACTCTCCTTCAAAACAGTTAACATAGAATGAACCTATCCATAGCAGTCTAGTCAATCATTTTTCCATAAACCATTCAGTAAAATTTCTTCAAGAGCAGGAGCCACAACATCTTTGACTATCATACGGTATAAGTTCATCGTGCACACTAATCCCATGCGATAAACTTTTTTCTTCTTATACACAACAGAAGCGCGTAAAGAAGTATGAAGTTGTCAAGTGTTATCTCAATGAAGTAACTTCTGATCGTTGGAATTATGCTTACTGTCAATAGGACGAAGATCCAAAGAATTAAAAGAAATGGGTAAAGAAACACAGTGACCAATGTGACGACTATTAAAGCAAGGAAAACTACAGGGTTGAAAATAAAGATGAATATTTCGGGAATTGCTATTCTTTTCGGAAGAAATAAACGTCTCGCTAGTAGTAGCTTCAAACATTTAACCCAGAGCCGTATTAAGTGATTCGCTCGACGTGTTTTTACCTTAATTTTGTCTCTGAGGCGGTCCGGAAAATTTGTCGTGAAAGTTGCTTCGGACACAAAAATTGTTCTAAACTTGTTTTGCACGACATACAGGGCGGTACCCGAGTCATCTGATCCTGATTCGCAATCAAATTTTTCAAATGTGCTCCTCTTGTAAGCGCAAAATCCCCCTTCGAACCTTATGGTGGAATATATTTTTGATTCACCCAGTCTCAGCAGACGCATTGTTTTGATGTAGTTTGTTTCGCCTCTCGTTACCCAAGACTGACTAGGATTGTCAATTGCTCCTGACGCTGTAATAGCACCAATTGTCGGATCAGACAAATATGGCAATGCTTTAAGGAGAATGTCGGAGGGCCAAAAACTATCGGCGTCTGACACAATAATTATATCGTTTGTAGAAGCTGGTAAAGCCGCGTTTAGAACTTTTGCCTTTCCGATGCGTGGATTTTGTTTAACAACCTTGATGTTCAATTCCGGATGTCTTTTACTAACATCGTAGACTTTGGATAATGTTCCGTCCGTCGAAGCGTCGTCTGCCAAGATAACTTCCATTTTCTCTTTCGGATATGAAATCTTGCTGATGTTATCCAGCTTTGACTCAATAATCTCCTCCTCATTGTGTGCCGGAATCAGAATCGTTACCGCGGGCATAAAATTCTCGTCAATTCTTAGTCCCCACGGTTTATTCGCGTAGAACCTGAGGAGCGCGAAGTAGATGCCATATCCTCCAACGAAGAAAAAGAATAAACCAATCCAAAGAGATAATATCTCAATCAATGACGTCCACCGCCCAAGAGGCGTCTTGTTCGAAGAGAAGCATGCACGCGCTTTTAACTTTAACAGACCACGTAACTATTCGACTCGACTCTTAATGTCTTTTTCAAGCATAGGAGGGACAACATCTTTGACAATCTTACCATATAGTTTGAAGATTCCCATTTGGATGTCCCACCAACGCTTCGATGAAAAGAAGTTTTCCTTGGGAAAGATTTTCTTAAAAGCCACTATGCTCTCTCCCCGAGTCATAATGCCTTCTAGATCACCAAGTTTTTCTTTCATTGCAATTTTCAAGAATTCGATTTTCGATGGATTGTATCCCATTATCTGTGACGCAATCCAATCAATCGAAAACGGGTCTGTACTTGCCATAATAAGGCCTAATTCAACAGGGAAGCGGCCTAACGCAATTAATCCATCAACTATTGTGAGGTTTGGATGCAGTACCTTGTTTATGCCAACGATAGCCTCGTTTAAGATTGAGTGATAAACTATTTTCCTTCGTGAAGCTATGCAACCAAAAATGTTCTTTAGAGCACAGGTGATTTTGGTATCGCGCATTATTTTCAATTTTGGTACATTAATGAAGAGATCGGATCTCAACAGTGACTGAGGAACCCGAAAAGCGATCTCACGACCGTTCACACAGACTTTTCTCTCATCTACACTGTCCTTGGAAAGGTTAAAAAGTTCCACGTTCTTGTCCTTAGCTAACTTTTCATACCCAAGCATTAAGAAAGCATGTTTTGTCCGCATAGCCGTAGCATCAGCCTCAACAACGCGAATATGGGTATCCGTGCCATATCTTTCGCGAACACAATCTATAACCCCAGCAACAATCCGCGGATCAGTAGTATACCCAGTAGCGGCATCCCAATAATAACACAAGTTCGGCTTAATAGCCACAGATTTTACCTGCCCATTCAACTTAAAATCTATGAGGTCCAATGCTTCCGTAATAGAATTCTTTATGTCTTCCACTGAACTCTCTGCCCGTACTAGGCTAACAACACTACCCATTCAATTGTCACACTCGGTAACCGGTTCTTGCCGAAATTTTTCATCCACTTCTCCAATAGATCAACAGTTCTCAATCCATCTGCCGCAAAAATTAATATACGAAAATTATTTCTCAGAAAATTGAAAAGCGCGCGCAACGCTCAGAACAGGAAGACTTACAAGGACTAGCGTTAACTCATGTTGACCAAGGGTTTTAGCCAAGTATGAAGCTGTTCAAAATTATTATTAAAGGCACCAGCGAAAGCGGCTTTGAAATACCGAACAGAAAACAAGATTCGTTTACTAAAAGTCCAGCGAGGATTAAAAAGGCAACACCAAGTCCTACCGAGAAAAGGACGATTTTCCAATCCGTCAAGCTTATCCAATTTTAGCAGCTTAAGAATAACGATTCCTAGAACAATGGTGAGATACAGAAAACCAATAACTTGCCTAGCAACTAGAACAGCGAAGAACACCAAGGCATACACTATAAACTGTAAAAATAGTATAACCACTAGAAAATCCCTCGATTTCCACTCAGCCAGCATAGAGTTCATCTAGCAAAACTCTCCATTCGTGGTTGGTCATAAAGATGATATACTCTGGTTTGTTTGTTTGTTGGCGACCTGAATAACATTGTTTTGAAAAGTTTTTCCGTCGCTAACATTACTTATTCTTCGAAATTTCGGTCACAATGTACCCGTCTATCCACGACTTTTTATTGCTAGCATATATTCTTTTTGCGAAGCACAAGACAAGTAACTCCAGGGAACAGCTCATCGAATTTTAACTGATGAACTCTTTCTTTTGGAACCTCTACGAAAGAAAACCTTCGTAAGCAACTTGGGGAATGGCCACAAACGAAGTATCCTTCTTCTATTATATCAAAATCTTCTACAAGCCTTTTTAAGCTGGTCTCGTCGTACCGACGGTCCCAGCCCAAGATACGGAATGGCCCTTTGCCCATGAAGGGCGTTGTTAAAAATAATAAACCATCTCCTTTCAATATGCGGTAAAGTTCACGCATTGCTTCGATGTCTCCATTTTCTTCTACAAAGAGTTTTGCCGCGTTTTGGTATTGGTCATAAACGTTGAGACCTATGTGTTCTATGGTACTAACAGCAATTATAACATCAAACAATTCCGAAGGCATCTGTGTTCTTCTGAGGTCTACCTTGCAAAATTGCATTCTATGGTTCTTCCACATGTGCTCGCGTATATCTATTCCAACAACTCTGTAACCTCTAGCAATTAACTCATGACTTAGAAGACTTGAGGTGCATCCTACATCCAGTACTTTCAGCCTTCCTTCCTTCGGTAGACGGTTAAGAACCCAAGGATATTCAACAACTCGTGAATCAGGGTGACCGACCCCGAAAAACAACTGAAAATGTTTTAACCATATTGTAATACTAAGAAAGAATCTTCCAAAGCCCAATGTCGAAAGAAGCTTAGCAAAAAATCCAGAGGAAGCAAGTTGTCTGGTGGTATGCAGAAGTCTTTGTAAGTTACTCATTTTCCATCAACCGCGCGCGAAATAGAATCCCTTATATTTTCCAATGAACACTGTGTCCGAACTAAACTTACACACAACCCATTCAATCGTCACACTCTAACTAACGGGTTCTTGCCGAAACTTTTCATAAGCTTCTTGGATGAGTTCAACAGTTTTTAATCCGTCGCTAGCAGAAACCAGTGGATCAGAATCATTCTTAACGCAATCGAAAAAATGCTGCAACTCCTTATAGTATGATTCATAATAATACGAGTAAGAAAGGGGCTTTATCTTCTTTCCAACAACCTTTCGAAGAAAATTCTTCGCACCCTCCTTGACGGCGTGCAAATAAACGTTTCTCGGCACAAGATCATCGCTAGACATGTACCCAGCATTCCCATGAAGAATTGCTCGAAAATTATATTCTGGAAACACCGATTTTTGATACCAACCAACATTGATAATCCCCTTAACAGAAGAATCAGAAGAACACAATATCACTATTGCACCGTCCTCAAAAGGAAGATTAAATTTGTGATCAAAACAAGAAAACAGAATCTTACCCTCTTTACCCACAAAAAAACGGAACAAGTCAATCAGATGATAACCCAAATCAAGCAAAACTCCCCCTCCAGACTTTTTAGGATCAAACCACCACTCAGGCACAGGCCTAGGAACCGCCCCATGAGCAAAGGGCCCATTAAGTATCTGCTCAATCGTAACAACCTCCAAATCTCCAATGCGACCCTCATCTGCAATGCCCTTCATCTTTTCAATAGCATCAACAAACCGCATACAATGACCAACCATAAACTTACTACCACTCTTCTCCACCAACTTCACAATCTTGCGACATTCCTCCACCGTATTCGCCAACGGCTTTTCCACAAAGACATCAAGTTCAGCTTCCAACGCCAACTGAATACTGTCAAAGTGCAAAAAGTTAGGAAGAGAAATGATGACTGCATCCACATCAGGAGAATCATTCAACAAATCACGATAGTCCGTGTAAAGATTCTTAACACCAACCAGTTTTGCCTTTTCTAAAGCTCTTTTCGATGAATCAGCTGCAGCAACTATTTTGACATCATCGACATGCAGACAATTCATCAGGTGCAACCTGCCCATGTGCCCGAGACCGATTATGCCCACATTCAACATCCTTTTCCCCTTTTGAGCACCTCAAACATGCCATAACAGAAACGATACAAATCAGGACGGAATTAAAATCTCCACTGAAAATTAATCATCATATGCGCACGCAATTCTTCCCGTAGAAACTCACAACAAACACGATCGCCACAACCAAAAACAACCAAAACTCACCAATTTTCATCCACAAACCATAACCCGCGCTCTCCATACATAAAGAGGAAAAACAACGCAAACAACCTAACAACACTAAGAACCCGTCACGTTCAGCCAGATTCCAACAAAACGGTTGTGATACCGAAAACCATGCAACGTCATATTATAAAGCTAAAACTCAGAAAATTGATGAAGAAAGCCGTTTCGCTCTGCAAGCGCACACTTTAAAAAAGCTGGCGGTGTATCAAATCATCTCTACGTTCGGTAGGTTTTTGAAGTGTTGATCCCCAGTGACCAAGGTGAGCTTTTTGTGTTGGGCTGTTGTATATATTATCGCGTCTATCGTGTGGAGCTTGTGTTTTTGTTTGACGTCTGCGGCTAAGAGGGCTAATTCCTCATCTAACGATACGATGAAGCTCCTTTCAGTAATAAGGCCTATTCTGGTTGTAGGGTCTTTTTTATCTCTTAAGTATCTTGATCTGATCTCTGTGAGGCAGATCGAAGGCGTATACAAGGGTTCGTCGCCTTCCACGTAATCTCTTACTTTAGCACCCCTTCTTGAACCCATGAAATATTCTATCCACGCGAAAGAATCAAGAAGTCTCATGAGGCTCTTCCTCATCTCTAAGGCCTTGCGTTGTGAGCCAAGGATCAACACCGAACATACCTTCGACCGGCTTGAAAAGCTGTTTCATGAGCGCCTGATTCACGGCTTCCGAGATTTTTCGCCTCCCAAACTTCTTAATCAAGTATTCGTAGATCTCATCTCTCAGCGTTATCGTCGTTTTCACAGGCAACTCTTTCACCGTAGATGTATTACATAGATGTAATATTTATACCTTTCAAGAACCTTTGAACGCTATTCCAGAACCCCACAAGCCTCAGCTACTGGAAGCAGCCATTCTATAACACATCTCAGAGTACAAGCAAAGGCTCTGACCAAAATAAACTAGGAACCCGTAATGTTCAACCATAAGCCAACAAAACGGTTATGATACCGAAAACTGCTTGAAGTCATATTGTATAACCAAAGTTCAAAAAACAACTGATAATAAAAACCACTTCTTTCTTCATCCCATTCAGAAAACGTATTGACTTGGAAAACAACCCCGTTTATTTTTACACGTTTCAACAATGTAGTATTGTTGTGTATTGACAATCCCAAGATTGTAAAATTCAATGGCTCTTCCCATACCTCGTCGTCCCTAACAAACATGTCGAACTCATAAAGAGGAGGCAACATGCTAGGCGAAGAGTTAGACGCCGTTGGAAGCAGCTGAGTCTGATTACGAAGCTTCACATAAACCCTGTAATACGCGGAACGTCCCAGGCGGTTAGCCACTCCCACATAAACAAGATATGACTTATTAACCTGGACATTGAAAGGATAACCCTCAGCCTTACGCGTTGGACCCAACAACCAAAGCTCCGAAAACCTTTCTGAACCATCAGGAATCCGTATAAACAATCCAAGAACAGGAACGGCTGCAATCAATATCAGAACTAAACTTCCCGACATGAACAAGCCGCGGTACTCCTCAATCTTCGCCAACACTAAACCCCCTTGATTCAAAAAGCCATCATTGATAACGTCTCTTAAGAAACCGCCAAACCCACAAACTTCCCACAACAACCAAAACAACACCAGAAACAGACCCAAACATCGTAAACCACATACGCTGCACTCCCTCATTCCAAGCCAGATCCTTCAACTCAAAAGCCGAGTTTTCAACTTCTTCCCCAATATTTCTACTCAAATCAGCAAGATGTATAGTGCTGTTAAAATCTCCATTCGTTCTCATTGCAACATCATACGACATGTAAGCAGCTGCTAAGAACTCTCCTGCCTCATTCAACTGAGCCAACAAACCTGTAACGTTGCCTCCCGCTTGCTCCGCCTCAAAAACAGCCTCATAAGCCGAGATTACAGTTTCTTCTGCATCTACTATAGCTAAGGAAGCGGTCTCTTGATTGCCGTTGGCAAGAACTGGAGAAACAAAGACAAAGGTTGCAAAAATAGAAATGGTCATAAGAGCATAAAGGAATCGTAGGATAGACATTGTTTTCCCTTCATGTTATTTGTCTAGCTTCTTCCCTTCCATGACTCGACTTAAGTTATTGTTATTTTTCAATGACGGTGGCAGCAGAACACATCCTGTCTAAAACATTTCTTTCGCCATTAACATTGTTGAGATGTTCTTCTAAACTCTCACAGTGCTTCGAATATTCTTGGTATCTACTAAGAAACTCTTTCCCTTTAACAGTGAGTACATAGCAATCTCCATCTTCACAGCTAACCAAACCGGCAACGATAACCTCATCCAGATATTTACATAACAATTTGTAACTCAAATTTGCCTGATACATAATCCGCGTCTTCTTGGCTCCGCTACTGGTTATCGCCAGAACATCCGCAACAATCTGCAACCTGTCCCTATACCTACCCATCTAAACAACCTCAAAGGTTATCGATTTATACGCGGAAGCATGCGTAAGAAGATTTAAATATCGAATCACACATCGTTAAACGATAGAGGCATCCATATGGGTATAGTAACACTCTCATCAAAATTCCAAGTCGTAATTCCCCAAGACGTCAGGAAAAAACTAGACCTAAAACCAGGACAAAAAATCGTCGTGATAGAGAAAGACGGCGTCCTTCACCTAATCCCCCAAAAACCCATAAAAGAAATGAGAGGCTTCGTAAAAAACATAAACACACACAAGCTTAGGGACGAAGAGGACCGCTTTTGATCCTAATAGACTCCTACGGCTGGATCGAATACTTCGCCGAAGGCCAACTCGCAGACAACTACGCAACCTTCATAGAAAAAGCAAACGACGAGAACACCATAACACCAACCATCGTCGTCTACGAAGTCTACAAAAAAATCAAAAGCACAAAAGGCGAACAGAAAGCATTAGAAGCCTACGCCCAAATATCCCGAACAAAAATCGTTGAATTAACCAGCCCCGTATCCCTAGAAGCCGCCGACATCAGCCTAACCACAAACCTAGGAATGGTCGACTCAATCATCGTAGCCACAGCAAAAGCCTACAACGCCCAAATAATAACAAGCGACGAACACCTAAAAAACATAAAAGGAGTTAAATTCCTAAGCAAATGAAAAGTTGTCAGCAACAATCTGCAACCTACTCCTATATTTACCCAACTATCCATCACACCAAACTACTCAACAAAGAAGCACAAAAAACAACTAAAAACAACTAAAAGTAACCAATTTTCATCCACAATGCATGCACACAGTCAAAATCGAAAAGAAAAATAGACTTCATTTCATTCTGAAGTGAAGCCAGCCTCTTCCGCCCTTCTTACGTTGCTGCTTCTCCCTAAGCCTCACCTCTCGCGGAATCGGCCTCCCTCTCCTCGTAAATCGTCTCTGCTTGCTTATGTAAGCTCTAATAAATCTTCGCCACCCACCCACGGAAGGATTTGGAGGGACAACCCTATCATTTACTTCAACTGGGATATGCTTTCGTAAAATCTCCACGAAATCCAAGGGCTTATAATCCTTCGTTGCAACAATAACCAAACCACGCTCAACAAACAACTCAGAATAGTCTCGATTAGCGATTCCCTCAGCCCT
>JREQ01004923.1_pt1 | contig 43444 bp, 42 predicted proteins | sample 210151 | NCBI WGS metagenome assembly JREQ01 (sample SAMN03019617, study PRJNA260268) | marine sediment metagenome | biome: Marine; feature: Sediment; material: Clay; isolation source: clay from marine sediments 31 meters below sea floor depth collected from... | place: New Zealand: Canterbury... | reverse complement strand
ATCTGCGACTAAGCACATTCCGGCGTGAATGCTGTATCCTATTCCCACTCCTCCCCCATGGTGTACGGAAACCCATGTTGCCCCGGCCACACCGTTCAGAAGAGCGTTTAGGACAGGCCAGTCTGCGATGGCGTCGCTCCCGTCAGCCATGCCCTCTGTTTCTCTGTTTGGTGACGCAACGCTTCCACCATCAAGATGGTCTCTTCCAATCCAGATGGGTCCTGAAAGTTCCCCTTTCCGAACCATGTCGTTCATGAGTTTTCCAAACTTAGCTCTCTCGCCGAAGCCGAGCCAACATACTCGAGCCGGCAAACCTTGAAATTTGACTTGTTCCTTGGCCTTCCGAATCCATCGGCAGAGTTCCTTATTGTAGGCGAATTCTTCGAGGATTACTTCGTCAAGCGTGTAGATGTCCTTTGGATCGCCGACGAGGGAGGTCCATCTGAAGGGACCTCGCCCCTCACAAAACATGGGTCTAATATATCTTCGCACAAAGCCTAGGAAGGCGAAAGCTTCTTTATATCCGCCGTTAAAAGCCTCTTGGCGTATGTTGTTGCCGTATTCGAATGTGACTGCCCCCTTCTTCATCATCTCAACCATAGCTTTCACCTGAACGCAAATACTTTTCCTCGCCTTTTCGACGTACAACTTAGGGTCTCTTTCTCGAAGCTCATCTGCCTCCTCTATGGAGAGCCCTGCTGGATAGTACCCTTTGAGGGGGTCGTGGGCGGCTGTTTGATCCGTCAAAACTTCTGGAATGATTCCTCTTTTAACAAGTTCAGGGTGGACATCAGCGGCGTTGCCGAGTAACCCTATGCTCTTGGGCACTCTATCCTCTTTGGCTTGTTGAGCCATTTCAATCGCTTCGTCCAAGTCGTCGGTCCAAGTTTCGAGGTATCCGTGTTTGATTCTTCTTTCGATCGCCTTCTTGTTGATTTCAACGACTAGAGCCACCCCATCGTTCATGGTTACGGCTAGGGGCTGCGCTCCACCCATCTCGCCTAAGCCGGCTGTGAGCACAAGTTTTCCCTGCAAGCTTCCTCCAAAATGTTCCTCTGCAACAGCTGCCATAGTTTCGTAGGTGCCCTGTAAGATGCCTTGTGTTCCGATGTACGCCCAGGAGCCCGCTGTCATCTGTCCAAACATGATCAGTCCCTTCTGTTCCAGTTCGTAAAAGTAGTCCCAAGTTGCCCACTTCGGAACAAGCATGCTATTAACGATCAAGGCTCTCGGAGCCCATTTATGGGTCTTAAAGACAGCTACAGGCTTTCCGCTCTGAATCAAAAGAGTCTCGTCAACCTCCAATTCGGTAAGTGTTTCAACAATCTTTTCAAAGCATTCCCAGTTCCTAGCGGCTTTTCCGGTGCCACCATAAACAATAAGATTCTCAGAATCCTTAGCAACCTCGGGATCAACAACATTGTATAGCATTCGAAGAATGCCCTCAATCTGCCAATTTTTGCAATGTAGTTCAGGACCTGTTATACACTTAACCGGCCTTTTCAGCTTTAACAAGGCGTTCACCAAGGTTTAAATGGAAACTGATTGTTATAAGTTTTTGAAAAGGCGAATATTTTAAACCATTTTTCCTTCATTCACAACAATCTTTCCATTCTTTATCACTTTGTCTATGAGGTTCGTCCCGAAACGGTATCCCAAGAATTTGTGGTTCGGAGCGTTTAAAACGGCGATGTCCGCCTTTTTACCGACTTCTAGGCTTCCCACCGTCTGCGCTCGGTTTATGGCGTGCGCAGCGTTTATTGTTGCTGCTGTTATTGCTTCTGATGGTGTTATGCGCATTTGGTGGCAAGCTAGTGCAATTATGATTTGTTGACTCTCTATCCAACAACTCGGGTTGAAGTCGGTTCCTAGGGCAAAAGGCACGCCCCACGAAATCATCTTTCTGGCGTCAGCGTGCCTTCGGGTCATGAGAGAAAAGGATGCCCCTGGGAGCAGAACTGCCATGACACCTTGTTTCCCCATCGCCTTTAAACCCTTATCAGAAACAAAAAGAAGGTGACTCGCTGAAATTGCTCCTACTTCCGCGGCTAACTCGGCTCCCCCAAGTCTGGTCATTTCATCCGCGTGGAGTTTGGGCGTTAACCCCTTTTTCTTGCCTTTTAGAAGAATTTTTCTGGACTGATTTATGTTGAATACTCCTTTTTCGCAAAAGACATCGCAGAATTCTGCTAACCTGCGGCTTGCAACTTCTGGAATCATTTCGTTAGTCATGAGGTCTACATATTCGTCTGCCTTGTCTTTGTATTCTAAAGGAATGGCGTGGGCTCCGAGGAAGGTGGGCACGATGTCGATGGGATGTTTTTCGTTTAAGACTTTCATTGCTTCTAGGCACTTTATCTCATCCATTGTGGTTAATCCGTAACCGCTCTTAGCCTCCACGGTGGTTGTCCCATATTCCAGCATAGTATCCAGCGTTTTCTTGCAACTTTCGATCAACTCGTCTCTGCTAGCTTTCCTCGTTTCTCTCACAGTTTTTAGGATTCCCCCTCCCCTTTCCAAGATTTCCATGTAAGTGGAGCCTTGTATCCTCATTTCAAATTCTTCTTCTCTGGAGCCGACGAAAACCAGATGGGTGTGAGGGTCTACAAAACCAGGCATTACAACCTTTCCGTCAGCGTCCACAGTTTCCTTTCCTTCAAATTTCCCTTTGATTTCCCGCGTTTTCCCCACGGCGACTATTTTCCCTTCCTTAACCGCTATGCTACCGTCCTTAATGATTCTTAGATTCTTCATCTGTTCGCCCAGAAGGGGCTTCTGGCTTCCTCCTCGCAGGGTGACGACTTCGCTGGCGTTTTCGATCAACAGCTCTACTTCTTCTCTACCCACTTTCCGCTTGCCCCTTTTTCCACCGCTTTTTGCACAGCCACCTCAAGAATTCTATCTTCGTTAAAATCGTCTATCTTCAAGTAATATCCAGCCGCATCCATTATCGCTCGCAGCGGAGCTAATCCGCAGAATTCTGATCCGATAACGGGAACACCATATCTTTCTGCCTCAATTTTGATTAGCTCAAAAACCCTATACAAGGGTGTTTTCTCGAAATCGCTTATGCTCATCCCAATTTGAGTAATGTTCCTCTCAGGAATCTTGGCGGCCATAGCCTTCACGAAGGCTAGTCCTCCCTTCTTGGAGTGCAGAGCCTTGGCTATTTTTTTGGCTATCCTTATATCTGGAGTTCCTAGGTTGACATTAAAGCCTACTATGACCTTGCGGGCGCCAGTTATTGTCGCGCCTGCTGTCGGATGAGGAAACGGTGGTCCAAAGTCGGGTTTTCGTCCGGGCTTTTTGAGCATCTCCTTAAGTTTTTCGTATTCTCCTAGCCTTATCCAGTCCAAATCGCCTCTTTCTTGGCTGGAAGCAGCCGCCCCGTAGAGATAGACAGGGATGCCGCATTTCTCAGCCAGAGTTTTCCCAAACTTTTTTGCTGTATTGATGCAGTCTTCTATGGTGACGTTTTTTAGGGGAATGAAGGGTACGACATCCACAGCTCCGATGCGAGGATGCTGCCCCTTGTGCTTATTCATGTCTATAAGCTCAACGGTTTTTGTCGCCGAGTCTAGGGCTGACGTAAAAACCGAGTTTTTGTTCCCTATGTAAGAGACGACTAGTCTGTTGTAGTAGTTATCGTAGGTGTGATCGAGAATATACACATTTTTAACCTTTTTTATTTCGTTTAGAATCGCCTTCACAACTGCAGGATCTGATGTGCTAAAATTTGGCACGCATTCAATTATCTCTCTCAAACTGTACCTCCCTCTAGGAACTGATAATTATACATGATCGGAGAAGCCTTAAGTCCTTTCGTTAAAATGGAAAGACTTGTGCTTATTCTCTTATTGGGGTATTGATCGATCATAATTTCGACAATAACATTAAGGTTAAACATTAAATTTTGTCTTTTCTGCCCCCCTTCGTGTAGTCTCATTAACTCAGATGCTCGATCGTTACCCTATGCGCGCGCATTATTCGAAAAATACTTCTTCAAAGAATCTACGTATACTTTTCGAGGCTAAATCAATTATGGCTGGGTAGTCTTCCATATAGAAATGATCTGTATCTAAAACAAGCTTCTGTTTTCTTCCTCCAGCTTCCGCGTAGAGAGATTCGAATTCTGAGTATGGTGCCACGTAGTCACGTCTTCCATGGACAAAAAGTTTTGGGCAGTCAAAATCCATGTTCGCCTTTAAACCGTTTACTTTCCTAAGAATCGACATGGCAACAAAGCCTTCTATTTCGGCTCGAACAGCCGCATTGGACGCAACTACGGCGCCAAAAGAGTATCCTAACAAGCCCAAAGAATGGGCTCTTTTTTGCATGTAGGAAATTGCATCTAAAGCATTTTGAACCTCTCCGACTCCCTTACCATAACTTCCATAATCCATGCATAAAGCGGAGATGTTATGCAAAGCTAGCTCTCTGGCAACCCTAACAATCCTAACGTCATTTCTACTGCCACCATACAAAGGATGTGGCGGGCAAAGAACAACTCCCAAGGATGAATTACCATAAAGGGTGGCAAGCAAAGTCTCACCCTTACTTTTGAAACTTACCTCCCGTGCGTGTGTATCCTTTGTTAGCGGAGGAGTCACCGTGGTCACCCGCTCTGTAAATGAGTGTTTAAACGTTAGAAGAGTGGAGACGTCTTTTCCTTGGGTTTTTCGGGTATGGGCCAAGCCCAGTATATGGCAAGTTCCCTGTGACCTAGAACCTCTGCTTTGGTCTTCTCTCCAGACGCCACCCTCAGGACCTTTTCGTATACGCGTTTACTCGCCTCTTCAATTGTTTCTTTGCCCTCGACGATTGTGCTGGCGTTGATGTCGATGTTGTCTTTCATGATCTTATAGGTCCTTGGGTTTCCGGTAATCTTTATCACAGGCGCTACTGGCGATCCAAGGGGTGTGCCTCTCCCCGTTGTAAAGACCACAATCTGCGCCCCAGCTGCAACGATGCCTGTCACGGATTCGGGATCGTATCCCGGTTCGTCCATGATGAAGAGGCCCTTCTTGGTTGGAGTTTCAGCGTACTCTAACATTCCTTGTATGGGAGAGGAACCAGCCTTGTAGCTGTCTCCTAGCGACTTTTCCTCTAGGGTTGATAAACCTCCCTCAATGTTCCCGGGTGCAATCATGTCTACGGGTAAGTTTAGGGACTTGACCATCCTCTCCTCCATCCGGCGGATAACTTCAACGATCTCCTCGGCTACTTTCTCGTTGACCGCCCTCCTCGCCAACACATGCTCAGCGCCTATCAACTCCACGGTTTCCGCAAGTATCGCCGTTCCTCCAGCGTTCACCACCATGTCCGCCACTCTTCCAACAGCCGGATTCGCCGCTATCCCTGAGGTGGTGTCCGAGCCCCCGCACTCCAAACCTAGCGTCAGGTTGCTCAAATCAAAGGACTCCCTTTTCAGCTGGGAAGCTTCACGCGCCATACTTTTGACGATCTTAACTCCCTGTTTTATCGCTTTGACGGTGCCTCCAACCTCTTGGATTACGATGCTTTCAACGGGTTTTTCAGATTCCGCAATCTCCTCAGCCAAAATCTTTGCAGAAACCACCTCGCATCCTAGACCAACTACGAGGACCGCTGCAACGTTAGGATTCTTCCCTAACCCTGCCAGCGGGCGGAGGGGTGCAAAGACGTATTGTCCGCATCCCATGTTATGGGTGAGGGAAACTGCCCCCTCCACCTGATTCGCGATTCTAGATGCAACCTCGTTGGCGCATGCCACTGTGGATATTACGGCAATGTGGTTGCGAACTCCTACGGAACCGTCTGGTCGTCTGTATCCCAAAAAACTCATGCGATTCCTCCTTGACTAGGTCTTTGTCTCCACCCTAACCCGTAGGCTCTTAACATTATGAACGTGAACGTGTTCACCCTCCTCGATGGGTTCCGTTGCTTCTCCAATAACCTCTCCATATTTTAACACCAATTCTTTCCTTCCTATTCTTGCAATGGCTATCTTGTGACCGAAGGGTATTGACCGCGCCGCCTCCACCTTCTTCACCACATTTCCATCAGCAGAGGTAACAACGACAACGGCGCCTACCTCGACGTCGGAAAGCAGGGTTGCGACATTGTCTTTGGGGTCCATCATAACAGCCCTTATCGACATTTTACGCCACCATCGGATTTCGCCTTACAACCGTTCTTACGTATATGTCTAGAGTTTAAATTGTATCTGTTTAAATATCAGATCTGCCGAATAACGTAGTTAGAGGCAAAAAGTCATGGGTTCGAAGTCACCTAAGGGCGAACTCGCCGCAAGAAAACTGCTTGAAAAAAGGAAAAAGTTCAGGTGGAGCGACATCTACTACAAACGCCGAATACTCAGACTGGACGTTAAATCCGACCCATTGCAGGGCGCCCCAATGGGGCGTGGGATCGTTCTGGAGAAAGTTGGCATTGAAAGCAAACAACCAAACAGCGCGATTCGGAAATGCGTGAGAACTCAACTCATCAAAAACGGCAGGCTCATAACAGCCTTCCTTCCGGGAGACGGAGCCCTCAACATGGTTGACGAACACGATGAAGTGATAGTGGAAGGAATCGGTGGTTCCCGCGGTAGAAGCATGGGCGACATCCCTGGAGTCCGATGGAAGGTCATCATGATCAACGGGGTTTCGCTCAAGGAACTGGTTCTCGGCAAGAAAGAGAAGCCTATGCGCTAACATTTAACATTTAGGCTCTTGCACAGAGCCTTGGGCACGCGAAAATCAAACTTGATTTTGAACAATGCTTAAATATGGGCCCCCTAACCCAGAAGGTTTGTCAAGGTGACGCATTTGAGCAAGGGAGAGGAGATCAGACTATTCGAAAAATGGAGCTTTAACGGGGTAGAAGTAAAGGACCCGGGACTCAAGGACTACATATCCCTCAAACCAGTTTACGTTCCCCACACCATGGGAAGACACGAGCATAAGAGGTTTCGCAAGGCCGAGGTCAACATCGTAGAGAGACTTATAAATAACCTTATGCGGCCTGGCAGTAGCGCCGGGAAAAAAGCCAGAGCCATCAATGTTATGAGAAACGCCTTCGAAATCGTCCACCTCCGCACCGAAGAGAACCCCATACAAATCCTTGTTAGAGCAGTTGAAAACTCCGCCCCCTGCGAGGACACCACTAGGATCGGTTATGGAGGCGTAGTTTATCACATGGCCGTGGACATCTCGCCTCTAAGAAAAATTGATGTGGCTCTTCGTTTTCTTTCAGAAGGGGCAAGGAAGGCATCTTTCGGAAACCCCCGCTCCCTAGAAGAAGGCCTTGCCGAAGAGCTTATCTTGGCGGCCAGCAAGGATGTGAAAAGCTACGCGGTGCGAAAACGCAATGAAATGGAAAGAATAGCTCGGTCGTCTCGCTAAACAATCACTATACGCACATTCGAAGTTTTTAGGGAGCAAGGTAAAAGAGGAAAAACCCCATAGCATCTCAAATCCCCTTCAAAAAATTAAATAACCGAAACAACTGTTTTCTCTACGAATTTCACCAAAAACCCTAATAAAATGGTTATCCTTTCCTACGACTTTAAATTTCTTTTTCAAATCTCTTTGAAAATAGGCTTAGTAATGATTTTAACCCTTATTTGCGCGCGCAACATTGTTTCAGTTGCGGAAAACCATTAAAATGAAGTGTAGATGAGCAAAACAATTATTAACACCAATTTGTAGTAAAGCTAACATGAATCTAGTCGAATTTCACCACAACTGGAGGAATACGCTCAAACAAAATATGGAGGAGAAAAAATGAGTAAAGCAGAAAAACCCCACTTAAACTTAGTCGTCATCGGACACGTAGACCACGGAAAATCCACAACAGTAGGCCACATGTTCTACCTCACGGGAACCATCGACGATAGGACTGCCAAAGCATATGAAGAGGAAGCTAAGAAACTGGGAAAAGAAACCTTCAAATTCGCTTGGGTCCTCGACAGACTAAAAGAAGAACGAGAAAGAGGCCTAACCATCGACGTCGCCTACCTGAAATTCGAAACACCAAAATACTTCTTCACCGTCATCGATGCACCGGGACACAGAGACTTCGTCAAAAACATGGTCACCGGCGCTAGCCAAGCAGACGCCGCGATTCTCTTCGTTTCAGCTAAAAGAGGAGAGTTCGAAGCTGGTATCGGACCGGGTGGCCAAACCAGGGAACACGCCTTTCTAGCTTACACCCTAGGAGTAAACCAGATGGTAGTCGCCATCAACAAAATGGACGACCCGACTGTGAACTGGGGCCAAGAGAGATACGAGGAAATCAAAAACGAAATTTCCCGCATGCTTAAGATGGTTGGGTACAATGTTGATAAGGTACCTTTTGTACCCACCTCGGGATGGACCGGCGACAACCTCACTAAACTGAGCGAAAAGATGCCATGGTATAAGGGTCCACCCCTCTTCGAGGCTATAGATGTCTTCGAGATGCCGCCAAAACCCATCGACAAACCCTTACGCCTTCCGGTTCAAGACGTTTACACCATCACCGGAGTCGGAACAGTGCCTGTTGGAAGAGTGGAAACCGGCGTGCTAAAAGAAGGTGACAAGATCATCTTCATGCCATCAAACGCTCAAGGAGAAGTTAAATCCATTGAGACTCATCACGTTAGAATTCCGAAGGCCGTGCCTGGCGACAACATTGGATTTAACGTCAGAGGCATCTCCAGAGAAGACGTTCGACGGGGAGACGTAGGCGGTCATCCTGACAATCTGCCAACCGTTGCCAGAGAGTTCATTGGACAGATAATCGTAATCTATCACCCAACAGCTATAGCCGCCGGATACAGTCCAGTGCTGCACGCCCACACAGGCCAAGTTTCGTGTAGATTCACAGAGTTGATCGCGAAGCTAGATCCGCGAACCGGACAAACCATCGAAGAAAAACCCGCGTTCCTGAAGACTGGAGACGGAGCAATCGTTCGCCTTGAACCAGTACACCCCATTGCCGTCGAAGCCTACAGCGACTTCCCTGAACTCGGACGGTTCGCGGTACGGGACATGGGAACAACCATTGCCGCTGGAGTTGTCAAGGAAATCACGAAGAAGGGGTAAACAAGGCACTTAGTGCTTAGATAAACCTTCTCCACTTCTCTCTTTTTATCGATTAATGAAAAATAATTATGAACAAGCTCTTGTTCAGAAGCATAAGAATTCCTTGAGCAATACATATCAACCCAAGAGCGATTGCCACAGGCTTAAAAGCCAAAATCGTTCCGATCAACCTTAACACATCTTCTACAAATTTCAAGAGCACGTACGCGAACAAAGCCGGGATAAGGAAAACTACTAGGTATATCCACATCGACGAAATACCGTAAACCGTCTCTGGCAAAGGATAGAACAAAAAGACAAAACCAGCACACAAGCCACCTACCACCAAACCTATCAAAGCCGCCCAAGGAATGTCCTTCAGAGGTTTCAAAAACAAAGCTAAGCCTGCAACGGTCAATAGGTATCGAGTGCCAGTATCAACCTGAGACGCTTCCGCTAACCAAGCAGCCGCCGCCGTCACCAACAAAAGAACTCCAACAAAAAACCCAAAAAGCGACGTGGCCTTCACCAACCCGCTCACAGTTTCTCCCACAACTGGTGCAGGCTTCGCAAATTTTTCCAGCAGCCATGAAGCTGCAGCAACACCGCCCAGAATTAAAATGTAAGGGGTACAATCCACTAGTAATGTAAGATCCAATTTTTCGTCCCACAACCTTGAGTAGTCGCTTCTATTGAATTTTAATTTTTACCCTCACCGCGTGCGCACTGAGATAGGAAAGATTTTTGTGTAGGCACTTCTATATTCTGCCTCTCACGTCTAAAATAAATTGTGGGAGGCGATCATGAAATGGAGATCAAAAAAATTGCGGTTCTCGGTGCTGGTCTGATGGGGCATGGAATAACGCAAGTGGCAGCTACTGCTGGTTTTGAAGTGAAGATGAGGGATATAGAAGAGAGGTTTCTCAGCAGCGGTATGGAAAAAATAAAATGGAGTCTAGGCAAATTCGCGCAGAAAGGTCGGATATCAGAGGAAGATTCCAAGAAAGCTTTGGAGCGGATTAAGACAACAGTTTCACTCCAAGAAGCTACGAAGGATGTGGATTTCGTAATAGAAGCCGTTCCCGAAAATCTAAAACTAAAGCAGCAAGTGTTTAAGGAAATCGACGGATATGCACCTTCACATGCGATTTTAGCCACGAACACCAGCGCTTTGCCAATAACCGAAATCGCTGCTGCTACAAATAGGCCTGAAAAAGTTGTCGGCATGCACTTCTTCAGCCCTCCGCAAATGATGCGCTTGGTCGAAGTGATCAGAGGTGAGAAAACGAGCGATGAAACGCTAAATACTACTGTTGAACTTGGGAAGAAGTTTGGGAAAGAAACCGTCGTCTGCAAGAAAGATATCCCAGGTTTCGTAGCTAACAGGATAACGAGCGCAGGATCAAACCTCGTTTGTTGGATGGTGTATAATGGAGAGTACACAGTCGAAGAAGTGGATGCTGCAGCGATACACAAAGCTGGAATGCCTATGGGAATGTTTGGGCTGATGGACTTCGTGGGTATAGATGTCGGAGGCAGCGTGGCGAAATTCATGGACGAGAGATGGCCTGGATACGATATGTGCCCGCTCTTAAAAGAGAAAATTGAGAAAGGAGAACTAGGAGTAAAAACAGGAAAAGGCTTCTACACATATCCTGAGAAAAGATGGATACCACTCGATGCGCGCGGGCGCGACCTGCCTGTGGAAAAAGCCGAGAAATTTGACGCCATGACTGCATCTTACGTAAACATTAACGTTGCGGCAGAGTTGCTGAGGGAAGATGTGGCCACTAAAGAGGAGATCGACAAAGCAATAAAGCTAGGCTTCAACATACCGATAGGCATGCTAGAATTGGCAGATACTATAGGCATAGATGCTGTGGTTTCGAAGCTGAAGGAGTACGAGAAGAAGTATGGATCATTCTACAAGCCTGATCCGCTGTTGGAGGAAATGGTGAAGAAGGGCGAGTTGGGAACAAAGACTGGGAAGGGCTTCTACAAATACTGAGTGAAGAAGACTATCTGCCCCTTTTTTCTTTTATGAGACCCGTCCACTACTCTCTGTCTCTATCTAGACTTTCCCCCATAATTTTTTAACATGGTCTTCAACATTCTCTGTGCAGTTGCCCACATAGATTCCAGACGAATATTCTTAAATCGATGGTAACGTAAGCTGATGTTATGAAGGAGAATTTTGTTAGGTTTGGTGAGTATGGGTTAGCGGGTGTGCTTCATTCTCCTAATGAGAAGGCATCAGCCTGCGTTATTACCTGTCACGGTTTGTACAGCAGCAAGGACAGCGAAAAGTATGTTGGTATTGGTCGTAGGTTTTGTGGGGAAGGCCTAGCGGTTTTGAGGTTTGATTTCAGGGGTTGTGGAGAAAGTGGAGGTCTGTTTGAAGATACTTCTCTAACTGGCAGAATGGAAGATTTGGAATCTGCTCTGGACTTTGTGGAGGAACGAGGCTACGAAAGTGTAGGGGTGATGGGAAGCAGCTTGGGTGGGAGCGTTGCAGTTTTGACGGCTGCGAAGGATAGGAGAGTCAAGGCTTTGGTGGCTTGGGCTACTCCTTGCTATCTGGATGAATTGTTTCGAGGGGAAGTAATCGAAGGTTTTGAGAAGTTTAGGCAGGATGTTGGCAAGTATGATGTGGTTAAGGCTGTGAAAGAGGTCTATTGTCCTGTTCTGATTGTTCACGGCAGCCTAGACCAGCAGGTGCCCCTTTCTCATGCTAAGGTTCTGTACGAAAATGCAAAGGAGCCGAAGGACATCCAGATAATTGAGGGTGGAGACCACAGGCTCACTGATCCATCTCATAGAAGGAGAGCCGTTGAACTAACGTTAGACTGGTTTAAAAATATCTATAAATGAAAAAATACGGATTAAAGCAATCTACGCATCTTACTTATTTAGTAACACTCAATTAATTAAACTTGGACGGAAATGACATGTCTGGAACTGAAACCCTCATACCTTATCTCAAAGAAGCAGGAAAAGTAGAACAACCCACCATCATCGTGGATAGCCGTGAAGCAAGCACGGCTCCAAAAATTATCAAGGGACTAAAGGAACATGGCGCCGAAATCAGCATACAAGTCCTTGAGAAAGGTGACTATATCATCTCAGACCTATGCGCCTTCGAAAGAAAAACCGTTCATGATTTCGTTTACACCCTTACTAGGCGTTATCTATTCGAACAGTTGTTCAAATTGAAAGAAGTCTACGTTAAGCCCTTCATTCTCATAGAAGGTTACCTGCCCATCATCTACAAATTCAGCAAAATCCAGCCATCCTCAGTGTGGGGAGCCATGTTCGCCATCGCCAAACAAGGAATCTACATGATCCACACAAACAGCTACAAGGAAACAATAGACTTCCTCTACACAGCTGCAAGACAAGAGCAGATAGTTGAGAAGAGAATCCCAGTTGTTCACCCAGTAAAGAAAACCGAAACCCTAGCTGAAGCCCAGATATTTTTTATGGCAAGCCTCCCAAACATAGGCAGAGAAAAAGCAATAGCCCTCCTAAAATCTTATCAAGCCCCCCTAAACGCCCTAATAAACGTTGATCAATGGTCAAAGGACGTTCACGGTTTGGGACCGAAAATCACCGAGAAAGTGAAGCGGGTTATACACGAGCCTTATGAAAAGTGAAATGAGGTTAGAGTCCAAAATCTTTAGAGCATTCGGAAAATTGCAAAGCTTGCTTCCCTTGGGTTCTCTTCCTATGACCATCCCAGCTGGGTCGACCCCTGTTCTTAGTATTTTTCAATGTTGTTGAACCCCTTGTTTATGTTTCCGTACATGTCTATTTGTGCAGTACCGAGAAAGCCATAATCAAGGTATCCGGCTTGAGAGTAGCTAAAGCTCGATCTCCTTTAGGTCGTCGGCTATTATCAGCTCTGGTTCGGTAAGGGCTTGAACCTCGTCTACCGTCCAGCCGGGTGCAATCTCCTTTAACACCAACCCTTCTCCGGTTACCTCGATGAGGGCAATATCTGTGACGATTAGATCGACACACTCTTTAGCGGTGAGAGGATAGGTGCAATTCTTAACAATCTTTGGCTTCCCATCTCTCGTAGTATGCTTCATCATGATGATCACCTTTTTGGCGCCAACCGCTAGGTCCATCCCACCCCCATAGCTTCCCACCTTCCTTTGAGGCAACTTCCAGTTTGCAAGATCACCTTTTTCTGATACTTGAAAGCCCCCCAGCACCGTGACGTCAATATGCCCGCCCCTTATCATGTTGAAGGACAGAGCGCTGTCAAAAAAGGAAGCACCAGGCACTATAGTTACTGGTTCATCGCCAGCATTAGCTAGGTCAGGGTCCTCTTCCTCTTCGGATGCCAGATGACCGACGCCAAGAATTCCATTCTCTGATTCGAACATTATGGTTCTTCCTTTGGGAATAAAGTTGGAGACCAGAGTTGGCAGACCAATGCCTAAGTTGACAAAGAAACCATCCTTCAGCTCTTCAGCTACCCTCTTCGCCATCGCTTCCTTGCTTAATCGCTTTTTCATGCTCTTCCCTCCGGGATTTTCACGATTCGGTGAACAAATATGCCTGGGGTGACAATAATGTCAGGGTCCAGCTCTCCAGGCTCAACGATCTCATCAACCTCGGCAATAGTAACCCTGGCGGCAGTAGCCATCACTGGATTAAAGTTTCTAGCTGACTTACGATAAACGAGGTTGCCCATCTTGTCTGCTTTATGAGCCCTTATGAAAGCAAAATCAGCCTTTAGCGGCAATTCAAGGAGATACTCCTTGCCGTCAATGACCCTCTTTTCCTTTCCTTCTTCAACAACCGTCCCCACTCCAGTAGGGGTGTAGAAGCCGCCGATCCCTGCTCCCCCGGCCCGTATCCTCTCGACCAGTGTCCCTTGGGGGACCATTTCAATCTCGATTTCTCCAGCCAAATATTTCTTCTCTACGGCGCTTACTTTCGATGGCGAGCCAAAGACAGGCCAACAAGTGATCACCTTCCTTACCTGCCCAGCTTCTACCAGAATATCGACATCAATCGGATTTCTCCAACCACCGCTGGCATCATTTCGTATCACTGTGAGGTTTTTTGTCCCCTTCTTCCGCAGCGCCAAGATGAGGTTGCTTGCAACCCCTCGGGCGGTGAAGCCGCCAAACATTATGGCAGCTCCATCGTGGATGTCAGCTATTGCTTCATCAAAGCTAGCAAATACCTTGTTTACAACCACCTTTAAGCCCCCTTGCCCTTGCGCAAAATCTTCACATACTTTTCTCTTACAATTGTATGTGTTTTTAAGTTTACGCAACCTGATGGTTGGAATGATTGTTAAGAGTGTTTGCTATTGTTGGCTGAGAAGTGATTCTTCAGTTCGGTTACGTAGTCTACAAAAGTATAACCTTTCTTTTCTTTAAAGTTGAACCCAAAACTGGAGTATAGATTCGTTAGAATCGTTTTCTCTAACATATAGGCTCCTGAGCCAAAGAATTTTTCGAGGCCTTGAGAAAACAATTCTATTTTTTCCGGAATCTTTTTCTGCTTTAATGAGAGATTGTCCTCTAGGTAGCCGTAGATTACGAGGGTTGCTGTTTCACCGAAGATTTTTTTCAGTTCCCCGTCTACGGTGTTCACAATTACTTTGTCGAGTTTCTTTTTCTTATCACTCATTCAAATCACCACCTTTTTGAGCTTACTGTTGAACCTTGAAATTCCAGTGTCTATAGCCGTCCTTTTCCGAGTTTGCGTGCTCGAGTTTCGATCCATTCTCCAACCTTTTTTTGACTCATTTTCTCTGCTTTTCTCTGCGCCTTCAGTTTTTCGTTTATTACCTTCAGTAATTTTTCAGGGTCCACTGGTTTCATGATGTAGGCGTCTGCGCCTAGGTTTAGGGCTTCAACGGCGTTTTCTAGGGCGGCGTATCCGGTGATCATTATTTTGACCATTCTTGGAGTAGTTTCTTCGATTTTTGTCAACAGTTTTGTGCCTTCTATGTCAGGTAGCCTGATGTCTAACAGTGCCACGTTATAGAAGTTGGTCTTCGCTTTTTCGATGGCTTCTTTGCCGTTTTTGGCTGTGTCTGTGCGGTATCCTTTCTCTTCAAGGATGGCGCTCAAGGTTTCTAAGATGCCTTCGTTGTCGTCAACTATCAAGATGCTTGCCTTCTTCATGTTTGCTTTTCACCTCCTTCAGTTTGATGAATGGGCAACTTCACGGTGAAGGTTGATCCTTTACCAACTTTGCTCTTCACTTCTATTCTTCCGTTATGGCCTTCTACAAGATTTTTGCAGATGGCTAATCCTAGGCCAACGCCTTGGGACTTGGTTGTGAAGAGCGGTGTGAAGAGTTTATCCATGTTTTTCTCGGGTATGCCGACCCCTGTATCTGTGAATGCGACTTCGACGAAATCGTCGTTTTTTCTTGTTGAAACGGTTAATTCACCAGCGTCTGGCATGGCTTGCGCTCCGTTTAAGGCTATGTTCTGAAAGACTCTTCGCAGCTGGTCCGGGTCAGCTTCTATTGCTGGGACTTCAGTGAACTTTGTGGTGAGTGTTACGTTTTCAGGAAACTTGAGTTGAGCTATGGCATCTTGGATTGATGAAATAAGATCTATTTTCTTGAGGTCAGGTTTCTTGACTCTTGAAAAGTCTAGAAGGTCTTTTACGATACTGTTTGCGTAGTTGATCTCCTTGTCTATGATCCCAAACATCTTTTTTATTTTTTCATCTTTAGAAGACCCTAGTTTCATTTTCAGATAATAACACGCGTTTTGTATAGCCGACAGGGGGTTCCTTAAATCGTGTCCCACCATAGTGGCTAGTTGCCCAATGGCAGCCAATCTCTCAGACTTGAGAAGCCGCTCCTGCGATTCTTTTAACTCCTTAGTTCTTTCTTCCACCATCTCCTCTAGGTGATCCGCGTATTCCTGCAGTTTCCTTTCCATCGCCTTTCTTTCTGTAATGTCTCTGTGCATTACATTTATGCCGACGACTCTGCCTTTCTTTTTATACGTGCCCACGCTGATTTCGGTTGGGATGATTTCTCCCTTTTTGTTCAATCCTTTTATTTCGTATACGAGGGGAAGTTCCTCTTCTGAATATTCGGTTCTATATCTTTCTAGAACCAAGGCACGATCGTCAGGGTGAACAAAATCCAAGAAGACTTTGTCTTTCAGTTCTTCATCAGCGTATCCAGACCATTTCTTGAATGCTTTGTTGTATTCTATGAGATGACCTTCTCTTCCGACGTAAACGGCTAAGGCATCTGGTACACTTTCATACAAGTTCTTATGCCTTTCTTCTGATTCCCTGAACTCCTCTTCCATCTTCTTTTTTTCCGTGATGTCTATGAGAATAATCTGGAAACCGACAATTTCTCCCCTCTTTTTTATGGGACTACCTCTAAACCACACCGGCAGTCTGCCTCTTGGTATGTTGAGTTCAAATTCCCCTTGAGTGGAAGTCCCCATTGTTACATCCGCAACATGTTTATCTAACATAGGCCTGCGCTTTTCCGGAATAAACTCTAGCCAACTCTTTCCAATAAGTTCCTCTCTTTTGTACCCGTAACTCAAAACGACATCGTTTACAGATGTAATGTTTCCCATGGGGTCTAGAATAATTATCCCATCAGGGGAATCCTCGAATATGAATCTGTACTTCTCCTCAGACTCACGCAAGTGCTCTGTTCTTTCCTCAACTGTCTGTTCAAGGTTCAACTGTAGATTCTTTAGTTTTTGGTAGAAATAGCCAACTGCCATGGAAGCTGGGGCGGCACCAAATAATAAGAAGATATTGTGGTGTAAGGGTTCCTCGTAAAGGGACTTTTGGATCAACGCAGTGATGGATCCGCTCTCTAGGATTTCGCCCACCAGATAGATCAATATAGCGGTCAAGCCCGCGCTGCCCAATAAGATTCCCACTCCATTCTTTATCTTACTGACCAGCACACGAAAACCTCCTCCACGACCTCTTCTTTCCACGCGTATCCTTCTCCGACAACTTCAGCCACCATGCCATTTTACCAAGTAAAAGTCCATAGAGTTATCGGATTTAACTTATATGAAATCGTAGTCTGTATTAGGAGTAACCAGAGATATTCAGAGTCTGACAACAAACACTACACGAAGACCCCTATTCAGATTCGGACAAGTCATGAATTGTTAAAGGTTCATGAAAGCAATATTATTATATAACATAACATGGTGACCCTCTGTGAGCGCAGACACCAAAGAAGAATTCAAGAAGCTTTTATTGCAAACCATAGACGAAAATCTGAAACACATCTTCCGAGAAACAGCAACCCACATCATTTACCAGTTTTTAGAGAGCAAATACTCGCTGAAACAAGAAGAAATTCCAGAAAAATTGGAAACCTTCATGGAAGGCCCGAACGAGTTTTTTGGTTCCGGAGTTCACGTGATCGAGCAATCGATTCTCAAAGAATTGCACGTGAATTTGGGTCTCAAGTACAAAATGAGAGAAGACTATAGTTTCGTAGACTATATAGATGATTTAGAGAATACATACCAAGCTACAAGAAACCCGTCGAAAACCAAGTGCCTCCAGAGAGCACCCCACAAGACTTGAATCACCCACTTTTCCAATCTACAGAGACTGGAAATAAAATCAACAGACTTAGGCTTCTTAAACCCCGGCTATATCTTCGATGAAACTGTTCAGGTTTCCGTTAGAGAAATCATATATTTTCTCGACAGTCTATGAAGAAACGAGGTGTTTATGATGGAGATAAAGAAGGTAGCAGTCCTAGGAGCCGGATTGATGGGTCATGGAATCGCCCAAGTTGCAGCTCAAGTGGCCAAGTACGAAGTCAGCCTAAGAGATGTGAAACAAGAGTTTCTAGACAACGGAATGACCATGATAAAGAAAAGTTTACAAAGCTTCCTAAAGAAGGGAAAGATCTCGGAGAAAGAAGTCGATGAAACCTTAAAGAGAATTCATCCAACGCTGGACCTGAAAGAAGCAGTAACAGACGCTGGCCTCATAATCGAAGCGATTCCCGAAAATGTTGAACTCAAGAAAAATACGTATAGAGAAGTGGAAAAATTTGCTCGGGAGGATGCAATCATAGGTTCGAACACTTCATCCATTAGCATCACGGAACTCGCATCCGCCACCCGCAAACCAGAGCAATTCTGCGGCATGCACTTTTTCAACCCGCCGCAATTGATGAGACTAATAGAGATCATTCGAGGAGTTAAAACCTCTGACGAAACCATCAATACCATAGTTGAAGTTACGAAAAGGATGGGCAAGGAACCGGTTGTGGTAAATAAAGACAGCCCTGGCTTTGTTGTAACTAGGGTTCTGATTCCAGCATTAAACGAAGCAATGTATCTTGTTTGGGAAGGCATCGCAGAACCGGAGGACATTGACAAAGCTGTAAAGTTGGGGTTAAACTGGCCCATGGGACCCTTCACATTGCTAGACTATCTTGGCCTAGACACCATTCTATCCATAACAGGAGTTTTTCAAAACGAAATTGGGGACCCGAAATACAGACCCTGTCCACTGTTGAGGCAAATGGTGAAGGCTGGTTTGCTGGGGAGAAAAACTGGAAAGGGCTTTTATGACTGGACAGAAAAGAAATAGAACAATCCAAAAAAGACACCGCTAAAGTTTCGAAGTCGTTCAGAGCAGATCATCCACTTCACTTATTTGACCGTTTTAGCATAATTAAAATTCTGGAGGGCCAAACATAGGTACAACGAAAATAACCTACTCAGAAATGTGCCCTCTTGAAAAATCTAGGTCAAGATGGAGGTTGATGAAAACGATAACTGCAGGAATAGACATGGGCTTCAAAAACGTGAAAGTGCTAGTCTTGAAGGACTGCCAAATCTTAGCGAAGGGGTTAGTCCCAAGCGAATTCGACCAAAAAGCCGCCGCAGAAAAGGTATTCAACAACGTGTTACGGAAAGCCAGTTTATCACTTGATGACATCGACCATGTTGTGTCGACTGGCGCTGGAAAGGATGTAGTTCCATACGTCAAAAGCGAGATCAGCATGGTGGGAGCCGACGCCTTGGGAGGAAACTTTCTCTATCCTTCAGCGAGAACGGTGATAGACGTGGGTGCCGAAACAAGTCGAGCGGTCAGATGTAATGAAAAGGGAAGGATGATTGACTTCGTTATAAATGAAAAGTGCGCCGCCGGCTCCGGCACCTTCATTGAGGCCATGGCGAGGGCGTTGGAGGTAAAGTTGGAGGAGATAGGCCCCCTATCACCAAAAGCAAAGAAAACCATTTCAATGAACGCCCAATGCACCATTTTCGCCGAATCTGAAGTGGTGTCACTGATCCATGAAAAAACTTCAAAGGCAGACATCGCCCGAGCCATACATGACTCCATAGCCAACAGGATCGCCTCTTTGGCGCGCAGATTGGGAATACAGAAGGATGTTGTCTTAGTGGGAGGAGTTGCCAAAAATGTTGCATTTGTCAGTTCTTTACAGAGAACCCTAGGAGTTGACCTGCTGGTGCCGGAAGAGCCGGAATTCGTTGGCGCCTTGGGAGCCGCTCTCGCACCTCTAAAAGGGTGGAGGAAGTGAAAATGAAGAAAGAATATTGGAGATGGCCTGAATATAGACGAACTGTACCCGGCAAGGACTGGACTAGGGCAGAGATCGTCACGACTGGAGTTGACGTCGGGGCGGTGAGCTCCAAGGCTGCTATAATGATCGACGGTGAACTTTACGCCTACAGCATAATGCGAACAGGGTCAAGCAGCCCAGACAGCGCCAGCAAAGCCATGAACTGGGCGTTAGAAGGAACCGGAATGAAACTAAATGATGTTCGATACGTTGTAGGTACGGGCTATGGAAGAGTGAACGTTCCCTTTGCCAACAAAGCAATTACGGAGATCACTTGTCACGCTCTGGGGGCCAACTACATCTGGGGACCCACGGTGAGAACCATATTGGATATGGGTGGTCAAGACTGCAAGGCAATTCGCTGCGACGAGAAGGGTAAGGTTACGGCTTTTCTTATGAATGATAAATGTGCGGCTGGCACAGGCCGAGGAATAGAAGTCATCGCTGACCTTTTGTCTGTGCCCATCGAGGAGGTTGGTCCCATGTCGTTGAGGGTGGAGAAGGAGCCTGAGCCCGTGAGCAGCACCTGCGTCGTCTTTGCCAAATCTGAAGCTCTGGGGTTACTGCGCAAGGGATGGCCTAAAGAAATGGTTTTGGCTGCCTACTGCTCGGCAATGGCTAGTAGAATCGCCGAATTACTGAGGAGAGTTGGAGTAGAAAGGGACTTCGTTATCACTGGTGGGATTTCAAAGAACGTTGGTATCGTGAGGAGGTTGGAGGATATAATCGGCATCAAAGCTTTACCCATGAAGAAAGAGTTTGACCCCATAATTGCTGGGGCCATAGGCGCTGGCCTCTTCGCCGAGGACCTCTACGAGAAGGAGCGGAAAGACGCCTAATGGCTGAGAGGAAAGGGTTGAGGGAGAAGGAATTGGAGAAAGAAGGATGGATAAAGCAGACTACCGTCGGAGAGCCTAGATTAAGTGAGATTGCCGAGTTGTACAAATCTTTGGGCTATGAGGTTCGTCTTGAACCCGTAAAGCTTGACGAATTGGATGAAGAGTGTAGAAGATGCTATGAACTTGAGGGAAACAAGGTTAAGACGGTTTATGTAAGAAAGAAAAAATAGGTTACTTTCTAGACAAGTTTGTATTTGTCCCATTCTGGTTTTCTTTTTTCCAAGAACGCCTTAATGCCTTCTCTCGCTTCGTCGGTATACCAAACATGGATAAGGGTTTCTTTCGCCAGCTCGTAGGTAACGCGTTCAAGCTGTGCTGTAAAATTTGCCCACGCTTTAACAAACCGTATGGATTGCGGACTGTTAGCCATAATCTTTCTAGCAACTTCAACAACGGTTTCTCTCAACTTTTCCAGCGGAACAACCTTGTTAACCAAACCCATTTGTTCGGCTTCCTTAGCCGTGTAAAGTTCAGCCGTGTACATTTGGTATCTTGCCCGTTTTTCGCCCACGTTTTTGGCGAAAAGCTGTGATCCGCCGAAGATGGGTGCACTGCCAACTTTGACGCCTCCCTGACCTAGTCTTGCGTTTTCTGAGGCGATGGTAATGTCGCACCATAAGTGAATCTCGTGTCCACCTGCGACGCAGTAACCGTTAACAGCAGCGATGACGGGTTTGCCAGCTCCGGTTATCGCATCGCGTAAATCGATAAATTTTTCAAGGTAGATTCTGGCTTTTGAAGGGTTTGGGAAAATTTCTTCAGCAAACTCGTCTACGTCTGCGCCTGAACAGAAGGCTTTGTCGCCTGCGCCGGTAATAACGATAACTCGGATGTTGGGGTCTTTATCCGCGTCCTTAACAGCCCTAGTCATTTCTTCGATTGTTTTTGTTCGGAAACCATTGTATTTTTCAGGTCTGTTGATGGTTATCCAGGCAATTCCTTCAGCCTTCTCATACAGTATATCTTCAAATTTTTCCTTAGCCATGGAAAACACCACGCTAGATTTTAGTTAATTGGTGTTTGGAGAATTAAAACACTTTTGATTCTCCTTGTCTCTAGAGTAGGGGGGAGGGGGGCTATATATAGCCTCAACATTATTTGTGACACAAATCACACAAACGCTAAATCTTTCTCTCTGTTAGATAGACCCCCTAGTTTTTTCTTTATATACCCCCAACATTCCCAAGCGCGTTTACGGTCATCGCTAAGTGAAACTATAAGCCATGTCGTTTCCAATCTGGCTTGCGTTTCTCTAGAAAAGCTTTGGCTCCTTCGCTGAACATGTCGCCTCTCATAAACATGGACGCCGCCATCTCCGCCTCGATGCGTAGAGCCTCTTCAAGGGGACGCCCAGTCCCTCTAATCATAGCCTCCTTATCTGATCGTAGGGCTCCCTGAGGAAGTTCACAGATAGCCTCAGCCAGTTCACGAGCCCTATCCATCAGCTTCTTCTGAGGCACAACCTCCGTAACCAACCCAATACGCAACGCCTCCTGAGCGTCGAAACGTCGACCCGTAATGATGAGTTCCAAGGCTCGTCCAAACCCAACTATAAGGGGAAGCCGTACGTTGCCGCCGTCAGCGAGGACAATGTTCCACCGTCGCTCCAAGAAGCCGAACTCAGCGTTGTCCGCTGCGATGCGAATGTCCAGGGATAAGGCTGTTTCAAAGCCTGCGGCGAAGCAGTAGCCGTTGATGGCGCCTATGGTTGGTTTGAATATGTCTAAACGACGAGTGTAGCCGCAGGGTCCAGGCGAGTTGTAGAGGGCAACCCGTGCCTTGTCGTAGTCCATAAGCTCGTCGAGGACGCCAGTCCCAAAGGCAGCGTCTTTTAGGTCCCATCCGCTGCAGAAAGCTTTGTCTCCGGCGCCTGTCATGATGGTTACGAAGGCATCTTTATCGTCTCGGAACGTCTGCCAAGCCTTCTGAAGTTCTTTGGCGGTCTCCCAGTTGATGCAGTTGTGAACCTCCGGACGGTTAATGGTGATGGTTACAATGTGGCCATCCTTCTCGTAAAGAATGTTCCTATAGGACATGAAAACACCTCCTTTCCAATTTTTCTAGCAGACTTCTCGCGGATTTAAGAGTGCCTATAGAACTTATAAAAGGGGCAGTTCCATGGTTTCGTGAAGAGAATGCCCATTAATAAAGATAGACTTGAAAAGTTCATGAAAAAGTTGCCAAAAATTGAAGCTGGAAAGACAGCTCATTATAACTTTCGCGAGAATGTTATTTATCTGGAAAGAGGATGCAAAGAAAAGTCTCTCTGGCACGAGATGGGTCACGCTTTCTTATGCCAATACAAAGGCTATAAGGTATCATATCTCCTCGGTGCAAACACATTCTTCATTCTCTTCACCGTTTTCCTAACATCCGGCACAATCACTCTAATCGGTTCAGGAATATGGGAAACAAGTTACATTCTCCTCCCTGTATTTTGCGTCCTTATCATAGCAATCGACGAGGTTATTGCCATTTATTATGGCAGGGCGCTAAAGAGAGAGGTAGGCTCAGAAATATTAAAAAACCTCAAAAAAACTCTGGAGAACACGGAAATATCCTTTAGAATGACGCAAAATTGCTGAAACACAGGAGAGGTTAGCGGACTCATAGAAGCTGGTTTCGACTATGTAACCGACCTGAAGGCAAGAAATTCTTTAGGAAGAGAAAATAGAAGTGTAGTGACGATTTTAGAACAGTAGTTTCTTATCTATCCATTCCGGGAACCACTTGTAATATTTCAGCGGCTTCGCTTCCTTCAGCCCCTTGTACGTCGCTTTTGCCAACGCGATGGTGCCACGTTGATCTTTACGTAGCTTAACTAGGCCTTTAGCTTGCAGCGATGTTAACATTTTGTCCAACTGATCGTCGCTTACGCCTGTAAGCCACTCCTTCATGTCCTCAGGGCTCATGTAGAGGCCGGGGTTAGCCCTGTAGTCTTCTGCCAGAAGCTCTAGCACCGTTTTCTCCTCAACTTCTTCGGTGATTGACGGTTTGACGGTTGAGATTGGAACTCCCAGCTTTTCATGTATACGCCTAAGCGGCATTTTCAAATCCTCACGCATAGCTCGCAGCCCCCATCTGTAGAGAACTATCCTCATGACCTCGCTGGAACCGGCGGCTATTTCGTTGATCTTTGCATCTCTCATGAAGCGCTCAACTGGATAGAATTTTGTCCATCCATCTCCGCCCATAACCTGAATCGCGTCGGTAGCCATCTCCCTACAAGCCTCCGAAGCGTAAAGCTTGGCGTTGGTTGCCTCCAAAACCGCCTCCTCGTTCATGTCCATCAGGTGGGCAGCGTGATAAACAAGCAAACGGGCAGTTCGCAGTTTCGAGATCATGTTGGCTATTTTGAACTGGTTAACTTGGAACTCGATGGTTGGTTTGCCAAACTGAACTCTTCTCTGCGCGTGAGCAACCGCGTATCGTAGGGCTTCTCGCATGGTGCCTAAAACTTGAGCGCCGTAAACGGTTCTCTCAAAGTTCAGCCCGTCCATAAGTATCTTCCAGCCGTCTCCCTCGTTTTGTAGACGATTTTCCACAGGTACTCTTACATCGTCAAAGTCAAGATACCCGTTCGGGAAGCCAAGCCATCCTGAGAGCTCGTTTATTCGCTCAACCGTGAAGCCGGGCGTACCCTTCTCGATGATCAGGGCGGTGAGGTGCCTATGCTTGGCTATGTCCTCAGGACGATCGCTCGTCTTTGCGTACACGAGATAGATGTCGGCTGGGCCTGCGTTGCTTATGAACCTTTTCTTACCGTTAACTATGTACTCGCTACCTTCAAGTCTTGCTGTTGTTTCTATGCTAGCTGCGTCGGAACCTACACCGGGCTCCGTGATACATACTGCCCCCATCAGCTTGCCCTTGGCAACTCTAGGCAACCACTTTCTCTTCTGCTCGTCGTTGCCGAGTTTGAGCAGTTCTTGGGTACCGCCGAACATGGTCACGGCATAGGCGTCTGTTAGAGCAGCGCATATGCGAGCGAGTTCCTCAGCTATGATGCAGCAGCCGGTTACGCCTAGGTTTATTCCTCCGAGGTCCTCTGGGATTATGACGCCGTACCAACCTCTTTTAGCAATCTTTCTCATGAGGTCGGATGGAAATTCTTTTGTCCAAGCTATTTCCTCTCCCCGCGGTATGTTTTCATCTGCAAATTTCTTAGCCTCACCAGCAAGTTTCTTCTGTTTCTCGTTCCACCAAGGAAAAATTTCCACCATTATTAACACCAACGTGTAAGGAGTAGACTCGCGGAAAACTTAAAACTTGCTAGATGCTGTCGATGCAAGAACATGATCGGTCATTAAAAAGAGTGCCTTTAAAAGAAAGATAAGGAAGAAAAATTGTTATTTGAACTTCAGAGCTTCCCTCGCCATTATTAATCTCATGATCTGTAGCGTACCTCCTGTAGGTATTAGTGTCTCAGCATCTCTCAAAAGACGTTGGGGAACAAACTCGTTCATGACGCCGTAGCCTCCAAAAATCTGCATAAGGTTGTGTGCGCACCTAGCGGCGCCACCAGCGCCCCAGAATTTCGCCAAGGAATTTTCGGCGTCGCATCTTACACCATGATCTCTTAGCCATGCTGCGTAATATGATGACAGCCTGCTAATTTGATAGCCCATGTATATGTCGGTTAGGAGCCATTGAACGCCTTGAAGTTGTCCAATGGGTTTTCCGTAGGCCATTCTTTCATTTGCGTATTTTGCACCTTCTTCGAGGCATCTGCGTGCAATGCCCAATCCTGTCGCTGCCACTCCGGGTCTACCCACATTGCTTATTGCAGACAAAGCTATTCTCAGTCCGTCTCCTTCTTTCCCTATCAAGTTCTCTTTAGGCACTTCGCAGTTGTTGAGAAGTATTTCGCCGACGGTGCAGCCCCTTAATCCAACTAAGGCTTCTTCTTTACCGAGTCTATAGCTTGGCATACCTTTCTCCACAATGAAGCAGCTAAGCTCCCTTTCGCCTGTTTTAGCGAATATTCCACACAAGTCGGCTATGTGGGCGTTGGTTATCAAACATTTTTTCCCGTTTAGAATGTAGTTGTCTCCTTCCTTTTTTGCGGTTGTCTGTATGCCTAGCACGTCTGAGCCGCCTACGGGTTCTGTAACTGCTAATGCTGCCAGCTTTTCACCGCTTGCCAGCGAAGGTAGCCACTTCTTCTTCTGTTCTTCTGAGCCGTAGTAGATGATGGGGGCTTGTCCTAGATGGCATATTTGCAGGGTGCTGGCCATGGCGGCGTGTATTCTTCCTATCTCTTCGAGTATTATGATGCGGGCGATGTGTCCTGCACCTATTCCGCCGTACTCTGGAGGAATTAGTATCCCCATAAATCCAAGCTCAGTCGTTCTTTTCAGTAGGTCCATTGGAAATTTACCAGTTTCTTCCATCTCATCTACTCTAGGCGCAATTTCCTTCTCAGCGAATTCACGAGCTGTTTTTCTGAGCAATTCCTGTTCTGGTGTGAAGCTAAAATCCATTCATACCACCTTTGTAAACTGTTACGTTTCAGAATTGTTTTAACTTTTCGAGAGATTCTGATCGCTGGCTGAGGAAACTATTCTTGCTTTTCACATAGCTCCATTAACACGCCTTTTATGCTCCCTTTTCCTTCAGTTTCTGCAAAGTCTCTTCGATTCTTTCAACTTCTATGCATGCACGTCCATTGGAGTATACAATCGTTCAATAGGCATGCCTGACACGTTTGTAAATTCCTTTAGATGCTCGGAAATTTTTCAAGCGCCTTGACTACTGTTCTTTTTTCCCAACGCTCCTTCTCTTTCAGGATAGAAGCCAATCTTTCCTTGTCAAACATCCTATTTTCCATCCGTTCTGCTTCATTCCGTTAATTCAGAGACGAACAGATATGCTTTTTGCGCGCGCGCAATTTTGGTTTTCTTGTGGGGTTTGGATTTGGGTTTTGTTATGTGAGGTTTTGATTGTCTTTTTTGTGAAGCTTGAAATATTTATTTGCTTGGTTTTGGTTGTAGTTCTAGTCGTGTGTGCGGCCGTAGTCTAGAGATTGGTGCAGAAGAGTGCTGATTGGAAATCCTGGTGAGGACATCGGCCTCCCGAGCTGGCGACCCGGGTTCGAATCCCGGCGGCCTCACCATGACGATCACTGTTGCATTAGCGTAAACTTATATAAACGCTCTACCGCGCTTCCTTTTTTATATATTACTGGCTAGAGGATGTGTGGTTATTTTCTCCGGGGCTTCTAAGGCTTGTGCATGAGTTTGGACGCGCGATTGCTTTAGGCCCTAGTCCCTTTGCTGTCGTTCTTCAGTTTTTCCAAGACATCGAATATTTCTAGGAGCTTGTTTATCTCGAATTTCGGAGCCATTTCTGGAGACTTCGGTTCTTCAACTCGGTGTTCACCTTTCCTCATTCGAACAGAGACAACGCCAACCTTATTGGCACATAGAATGTCAGTGTCAAGTTGATTTCCCACGAAAACAGTTTCTTCTGGAGAAACACCCAAATCCTTGAGAGCCAGCTTAAACATTTCTGGCGTAACCGTGTCCTCTTTTATCTCTTCAGATATGACAACACGATGGAACAAATGCTCTATTCCAAGCTGTATGAGCTTCTGCCACTGCTTTACAGCTCTTCCTTCCGAGACGATTCCAAGTTGGTATCCACTTTCTCGCAGTTTCAAGAGCACTGACATTGTGTCGGAGTATGGCTTCAAATACGCAGAGCTTGTTTCACGGTAGGCTATCACACCAGCGGCTATAACTCGGGGATTCCATCCTAGGCCGAGGCGTTCCAGAAGCTTGTCGTAGTGTCGGTTATAGTGAGGTCCGAACTCCTTAACGATTTCTTCGAGAACGCGGTAGGCCATTTCTACGTTTGTGGGCAGTCCAGCTTCAATCATTGCTTTTATAGCGTTTAATCTTGCCGTACTCATCTGAAAAGAGGCGTCATAAAGTGTGTCGTCAATGTCGAAGATAACAGATCTTATTTTCATTATTTCACCACCTTTCTGAGTTTTTCAGGCTTGTCTGGATTTAGATTTCGAGCTATGGAACTGTAATAAGCGAATAACTGTAACGGTACTACATAAAGAATTGGAGAAAAGATTTTTGGGAAACCTTCCGGAATGCGCAGAAATCCCGCGGAAACTTCTTCTACCCTGTCCGATTTTTCCGAAATCGAAATCAAGGGAGCCCCAAATTTTCTTATGGTCTCCATCAATCCGAGAAAAATGTCTATCTCATCCGCGGACAGCATGAATAGGACAGGAGTTTTCTTGTTAAGCAGTTGTATGGGCCCATGTAGAAGTTCTCTGCTTGCAAATCCTTCGGCAAATATGTTGCAAGCTTCTTTCAGTTTAAGCGCGCCTTCTAATGCGGTAGCATAGTTCGATCCGCTACCCAACAAGAAAAAGAAACTTTTGTCCTTGTGCATGTTTGCGAGTCCACGCGTCAAATTTTCGTTTATACTTATGGTTTTTGAAACAAACATCGGCGCCTCGAAAAGTCTTTCTCTAAGGTGCTCTAAGTCTTCAGACCCAAGCTCTCCTGTGGGTGTCAACTCCAGAGAAAGTAGAAAAAGCATTGCCAACTGTGCAATATGGCTTTTTGTCGCCGTGACAGCGAGTTCCTCGCCTGCCCGTGTGAGTAAGGTGTAACGTGATAGTTTTGTGAGCGAACTTCCAGGAGTGTTGGTGACCGCTAATACGTCCATGTCCTTCTCCAGTGCGGCTTTCACCGCAGCAAGGATGTCGATGCTTTCTCCAGACTGAGATATAGCGATTAGCAAGGCTCTTCGTTTGACGACTGAAGGAATCCAGACTGGAAACTCTGACGCCGGAATCAGGCTAGTGACCAGTTTCGTCAACGTGAACAATGTGTATTGTGCAGCCAGTCCAGCGTGGTAGCTAGTTCCGCTGCCAGTGATGTAAATCATCTCATAATTTTTAGACCTAATTTCTTTTGCTGAATTCTTAACTTCTTTGAAGCCTTCTTTCAGTGTGGTCTGAACTGCTTGAGGTTGTTCGTGAATTTCACGCACCATGTGGTGAGGAAAACGTTTCATAATCATACTTGTCCATTATATTGTTTAAGCGTAGGCTTAAATGACTTTTTGGAGTTGTCATAGCTTCGAATTACCATTTCAGTTTGTTCGCGTTTTCAGCAACTTTCTTTAAGGCAACGACTACGTCCTTCAGGTCTTTTTCAGTAAGAGACTGATACACAGGTAGCAGAAGGTCTTGGGATGACAATTTTTCAGCGTTTGGACAGAGACCCCGATGATACGACATTTTTTCGCCATGCAACGGGTTGTCAAATGGAAAGTGGGTATCGCCGTATCCAACCTTGTTTTTTATCGCATCTTGAAGATGGACAGGTATCGGGCAATATCCTTCAGCATGTATACCTTCAGCCAGTAGTGCCTCCGCAAAACGGTCTCGGGAAATTCCAACCCTTTCCTGAATTACGAGGGCTCCATACGCCCAGTAAACATGTTTAACGTCATTTCGGAGGTATGGTGGTTCTATGCCTTCAATCTCTTTAAGATGCTGTGTTAAATACTCAGCGTTTCTCCTCCGCTTTTCTATAAAGCTATCCAACCGTCTGAGTTGAACCAGTCCCATGGCTGCTTGAGGGGCGGTCATACGATAGTTGTAGCCGATTCCCCAATACACGTTGTGTGCGGGAACGTTTGGGTAAGGTGAAACGTCTACACGGCAGTGGTTAGCGATGGATCTAACTCGTTTCGCGAGCTTTTCGTCGTGGGTGATGATCATTCCGCCTTCTCCACCCGTGGTCATATGCTTGTTTAAGTAGAAACTAAAACAGCCTAAATCGCCGAAGGTGCCCACTTTTCGACCTTTATATTCTGCGCCGTTGGCCTGTGCACTATCTTCAACGACAACGAGATTGTGGCGTCGAGCGACCTCCATTATGGCGTCCATGTCTGCGGGTTGACCCAACATGTGAACTAGAATCACTGCCTTAGTCTTTTTGGTGATTCTCCTTTCCATATCGTTGGGGTCTAGGTTGTAGGTTTTCGGGTTCACGTCGGCGAAGTTCAGGACAGAACTTTGATGTAGGATGGCATTTGCCGTGGCCATGAAAGTGTAAGGTGGAAGGATAACGTCGTTTGCGGGGCCGACGCCCGCGGCGGCGAGGGCCACATGCAGTGCGGCGGTTCCGGAATTGACGGCTATAGCATACTCAATGCCATAATACTTCGCGAAGGCCTCCTCGAATTCGCTTATTTTCTCGCTTACAAGTTGGGAAAGCTTTCTTGACCTATAGACTTCCAACACGGCGTTTATTTCTTCCTCTGTTATGTCAGCTTCTTGTGGAACGAAATGTAAAACAGTTTCTCGTACTGGTTTGCCACCTTTGATGGCCAGTTCTTCCATGTACCAACCCTCCTATGATTGGTTATCGGGCGCATATGTTTTTATAAGTTTCAGTTCTATTCGGGCGGAGCTTGAGTGACACTGTCGGGTTTCCACGTTCCCTGTGCAACGCTTGGAACGAAGTCTTCGATCCCTTCAGGTGGAAACTTGAGTTTCTTCTTCTTTTCGGCAGCCATGTAACTAGCCATCAGAAGCTCAACGATGAAAGCGCCGTCTTCCCATGTTTCTATGGGCATTCGGCCGGCGAGGAAACTTTCTACCATGTGTCGGTTTTCGTTTATGAAGCCATACGTGAAGGAGTCATCTGGTAGAGCAGGCATTAGACCTTGGTCGGTAGCTTGCTTTTCGACCAAGTCTTTTCCGGCTTCACCTCTGACTTCGCGGCTGAAGAACACGAAGAGCTCTGGAGTGAGCGTGTTTATCTGCATGAAATATTCGGGGCCGAGCATTTCCACGCTTAACCTTACGCCGGGGCCGACGAAGCACCATGAGCTCGTGGCTTCGACCATGCAGATGGTTCCGTCTCGTGCTTCGTAGAGGACAAGGGATATTGCGTAGTCCTCTGCGGGCGAGCTTGAATAGTCTATTTCTCCTTCAGTCATAGCCTTCAAACGCTCGATGTATGCTGGTCTCGTCCACTTGAGAGAGACTATTTCAGCGGAAACCGTCAAGGGTTTCAAGTCTTTCTTTTCTTCTTCGGGGCTCGCAAGCAGAAATCGTGCGGTTTCGTGGCTGTGGCATATCATGTCGATGAGGACTCCCCCGCCTTGTCTCTTTCCATCCCAAAACCAGGCTTTATGTGGTCCCCCGTGTTCTTCGGTACATCTGACGAGGTATGGTCTTCCGCATATGGATGCGCCACGTTTCCAAAGAATTTCTTTCCCCCTCAAGACCGAGGGTGCAAACACGTAGTTTTCCAAATAACCATGAAGGAGACCAGTTTTCTTGACGAGATCTAACATTTCTTTGGCTTCTTTCATGTTCCTCGCCAAGGGTTTCTCGCACACAACTCCCACAAGTTCGGCTCGCCCTTGAATAACTTCCTCTGTGATAGCCTTCATGACGGGTATGCGCGTGAAGTGGGGGACTGTTATCCACACAGCGTCAACATCGGGGTCTCTGACCATTTCCTGGATGTCAGTGTAAGTCCTTGGGTTGCCTACTCCGACTTCCCTGCATTTATTCGCAGTGTACTTCGCAGTTTCTTCATGACGAGTGCATATGGCTTTGATTTCGGCGTTTCGGATGCTCCTCCAAGAGGGAACGTGAAAGGTGTTGACGACAAAACCTCCGCCGATGTAGCCTACACCCAGTTTTTCGACCATATTTTCACCATCAATAAGAGCTTTAACCTCAACTTACTTTTTCCAGTTGTCAAGTTATTACAATTTTGGTAAAGACTTCGAACCGAATCAACGAAATGCCGCGCTTTTAGAGGGAAAAAAATCGAATTCAACTACGGTTTTAGAACGACCTTTATCACACTCTCTAGTCCTTTCTCTATCATGTCCAGTCCATGTCGAATCTCCTCTAAGGGCAACACGTGTGTGATCAAAGATTTCGCATCGATTTTTCCTTTCGAAATAAGGCGGGCGGATGTGCGATAGTCTTCTTCACCTACCGTTCTAAAACTCGCCCGAATTTCGAGTTCTCTGTCAAAGACTCTTGAAAGGTCTATTTCGCCGGGCTTCAAATGGAATCCGAATATCACTATTCTTCCCCCTGGCTTGACCATTTCAACTGCTTGACGCGCAACAACGGATTTTCCGACAGCGTCAATAGATACGTCAACACCTTTGCCGTCCGTCAACTCTAACACACGTTTGACGGGATCTTCCTTTGCCGAATTTACCGTTGCATCTGAACCCATCTTTGAAGATTTCTCTAGTCTCGAATCTATAACATCGCACGTAATGATGCTTTCAGCTCCAGCAAATCTCGCTAACTGGGTGAGCAGAAGACCAGCTGGGCCTTGCCCGATGATGGCTACGCTGTCGCCAACTGAAACGTCCGCTCGATAGATTCCGTGTAATGCGCAAGCCGAGAGGTCGATAAGGGCACCTTCGTCAAAGCTTACATTCTTAGGCAAAGGATAGCAAAAACGAGCTGGAACCTTGAGGAACTGGGCGTATGCGAAGTCTGCGACACCAGGATTCTCACATAGTTCTTGCCTACCCTTCTTGCAGTATAAACACTTACCACAAGGCAAAGCGTATAGGGGACCAGGCACCACTCGGTCGCCAGGCTTCAACGATTCAACGTTTTGACCTGCTTCCATAACCTCTCCGCAACATTCATGCCCAGGTTTACCCGGTGGCAGAGGGTAGAATACTCCCGGAATTTCACCTTTTAAGAAATGCATGTCCGTTGCGTTGCAAACTGCCACGGATTTAACCCTCAAGAGGGCTTCGTCTTTTCCGACGATTGGTTTGTCAACGTCTTCTACTCGTATGTCATTTGGAGCGAAGAAAACTGCGGCTTTCATGGATGAGTGCTTTTGAGTATGTAATTTAAAGGTTCCGTTTATTTTGGTGTAATTCAAGATAGATTCTTCAAAGATTAATTGGATAAAACTTAAATTAAGAGTGGCTATAATAAACAAATTGTTGAACAGATAAATGGTGAAAAACGTGAAAAAGATGAAAAACGTGAAAGCTGTATCGAGAACAATATGGGCGGTAATTGTAGTCATCATCATTGTTATCGCTGGTGTAGCAGCCTATTGGTACACAACCCGACCGGCAGCGGTGGAGAGGAAGATCAGCATAGCATGGACAGAAGGACCAGAGTTCGATTACATTGAAGAAAGAATAAGCGAGTTCGAAACGGATTACGATATCGAAGTAGAGTTCTTGAAAATTCCGCGGGAGCATATAATAGAAAGGCTAATGTTGGAGATTTTGGCGCCAACTGGCAAAATCGACGGAACGGTACTTTACATTCTTGAAGCCCCCACACTTGCAGGTACTGGAGGGCTCGTTGACCTTTACGAGTACAAGGCGAAATCAGAGTGGATAGCGGAAAGCTTCTACGAAGACCAGCTAGAAATTCTAGAGTTCGACGGAAAGCTGTACTTCTTGCCTACACTTTGGAACGGCGCCTTACTCACTTATTATCGAGGCGACTTGTTCGCCGACGCAGCCTTGAAAGCAGCTTTTAATGCTACATATGGTTATGAACTGGCACCACCGGATACACCTGACAAACTGCTTGATGTTGCTGAGTTCTTCGACGATCAAGGCTATATTGGTATTCACCTCCAATTGACCACTGCTGAAATGGGTGCAGGAGCATACACAATCTATCCAGGGCTCGCACACCATTTCGGTGGAGGAATCTACGACGACACGACTGGCGAAATAACATGCAACTCGACAGGAAGCGTTGAAGCGCTGGAATACCTCCTAGAATTAACTCAATATGCGCAGCCAACCGTCCTAACTGATGGAACCTTCGAAGCACAACTAGCCGTCATGCAATGGACGAACTTGGCCATGGCTGATCAATGGTCGTACATGATTACGATGTTAAACGAATCCAAAGTGGAGTTGGACAACATTGGCCACTGGAACATCTCGGTAAGGCCGTTTCCACAAGGACCTGATATGCTCGGGATAGCGATTCTGGACGCCTCTCCAAAGAAGGATCTGGTCTTTGATTTTGTTGAGTGGACAAGTTCCTTTGAAATAGTGAAAGGAACAACGCTAGTTACTCCTAAGGCTGCAGGCAGATCGGATGTGGCTACCGATCCGGATGTTGCGGCTCAACCCTGGGTAGACGTTCTTCTAGACTCCTATGGGCGAGAGCAACCGATAGCCCCCATAGTAAAGGACCCGAGAGCCGTGGAGATCTACGAATCGATGATGAGACGCCTGCACGAAGCATTCACTGGAGGAGAAACCGCTAAAGGAGCCCTTGACGCTCTTTATGAAGACATAGAGGCAATTCTGCAGTACTAACAAAACATTAATTCCCCCCTTTCTCTTTATATTTGCCTATCGTAGGGAATATACTAGTGAAAAGAATGGAGAAACTAAGAAGCCTCCAGTTAACAAAAGAAGCCATATTTGGAATAATGCTGGTATTGCCAGCGTTCTTCATACTTGCCCTTGTTTACATTTACCCACTAATCTACAATGTTGACCTCAGTTTGTCCCGATGGAACCTTGTTCCTCCGACCGAAAAAGAATACATCGGCCTACAGAACTACGAAGTGCTTATTTCGTCAGATACATTCCATAAAATACTTGGCAACACCATCTTCTTCACGGCCCTAAGCGTTCCAATCGAGTTTTTCGCCGGACTCGGATTAGCTCTGTTGCTGAGCAAGAACATCAAAGGGAAGAATGCGATAATAACGATACTTGCGTTGCCAATGATGATTGCCCCTGTTGTGGGAGCTCTTTCATGGAGGTGGCTCTACGCCTACGACTACGGTGCCCTCAACTATTTGCTCAGCTTTATCGGAATAAAACCCATCGTGTGGACTGGCGACGTGAATGTAGCTATGTACTCCGTGATTTTCGCCGATGCTTGGATAACAACTCCGTTCATGATGCTGATTATCTATGCGGGGCTCAAAATGATCCCAGAAGAACGATACGAAGCGGCGAAAATAGACGGGGCCTCAAGTTGGCAAATGTTTCGTTACATCACCCTTCCATCCTTAAAAAATGTACTTTTGGTCGCCTTGATGATTCGGTCGATAGATGCATTCACCAAACTATTCGATGTGGTTTACGTAATTACCGGAGGAGGTCCCGCCTACGCCACAGAAGTTTTGCCCACCTATACCTACAAGGTCGCCCTTAGGTTCTTCAGACTGGGAAGCGGAGCTGCTTTGGCTATGATTACCTTGATGGTCACAGCCATTATGATCGCAGCTATGATGAGAGTTTCTAAAATAGGAAGGTGAGAAAATCGTGACCGTTCAGGTTAGAATAAAACGGAACATCCGAAAAATACTGGAGAGGGCATTCGTTTATGGTGCGGTGCTCGTGGCTTTGATCATTGTGTTGTTCCCGTTGTATTGGATGTTTTCCACGTCCATAAAGCCTCCGTTAAAGATTTTCTCGATTCCGCCCAGTTTGATTCCTTCAGAGTTAACCCTTAAGAATTACGCTGACTTGTTCGTTAGAGTGCCCTTCTTGAATCTTTTCTTGAACAGCGCAATCATCACTGGTGGTGCGTTGGCAGTCGGCTTGAGTTTAGGGAGTTTAGCCGCTTATGGGCTTTCCAGATACAAGTTTCCGGGGAGTCGCTACTTTCTCGGCTTTGTGATCATTTCGAGAATGATTCCTTATGTAGCATTTGTTATACCAATATTCCTCTTGACATCCAATCTAGGCTTGTTGGATACGCATGTTGGCGTGATTTTGGCTCATTCAATTTTTATCATGCCTTTTACCATTTGGTTAATGAAGTCCTTTTTTGATGAAATTCCCAGAGATTTCGAGGAAGCCGCGATGGTGGATGGGGCCTCTAGATTAGGTGCCATGATGGTTGCCTTGCGTCTAGCTTTACCTGGTTTAGGAACGACTGCCATCTTGACTTTTCTGGATTCTTGGAACGAGTTTATGTTCGCCCTCACGATAACTAGAACCTTTGCGTCGAAAACAGTTCCAGTCGCGTTGGTGGAGTTGCTTCAGAGGCCTTACCAAGTGCCCTGGGGTGTAATAACCTCTGGGTCGTTCATATTCACCATACCGATTTTTGCTTTGGGTTATTTCATCCAAAAGTATGTGGCCAGAACCTTTGTGCTCGGAGAAGTCAAATAACTATCCCGCGGGATCAGAGGAAACTTATTATGAGTAAAATCAACTATATTAATTGGAAATCGCGAAAAACTAGTTGGAATGTACAAGAATGGTTGAGGTAAGGTTCGAGGGCGTCACCAAAAGATTCGGAAAAGTTGCGGCAGTGGATAATTTGAACTTGAAGGTAGAGGATGGAGACTTTCTGGTTTTGCTAGGACCCTCGGGTTGCGGAAAAACCACCACGCTTAGACTGGTCGCTGGCTTAGAAACTCCCGACGCAGGAAACATCTATATCGGAGATGTCCTCGCAAACGAGCTTTCTCCAAAAGATAGAAATGTAGCGATGGTCTTCCAAAGCTACGCATTGTACCCTTACATGAGAGTTTTCGACAACATCGCGTTTCCAATGAAACTCCGGAAAATGCCTAAGAAAGAACTCCGGAAAAGGGTCCGAGAAGTGGCGGAACTGCTCAAGATAGAGGACCTTCTGAACAGGAAACCCAGTCAACTGAGCGGGGGACAACGGCAGAGGGTAGCGTTGGGACGAGCCTGGATTAGGGAACCCCAACTCTTCTTGATGGATGAGCCGCTCAGCAACTTAGACGCTAAGCTACGAGTCGTCATGAGAACAGAGTTGCGGAAGTTGCATCGTAAACTCAACATCACCACAATTTACGTCACCCATGACCAAGAAGAAGCTATGACGCTGGGCTCCAGAATCGCGATACAAAACGAGGGAATCCTGCAGCAAGTAGGTAGTCCTCATCAGGTTTATAAATATCCAGTGAATGTGTTTGTTGCAGGTTTTATCGGAAGCCCAGCGATGAACATGCTGAAAGGGACTCTCGTAGAAAAAAATGGCAAATTCTTCGTGGATGCAGGCGTTTTCCAGTATCCAGTTTCGCCCGAAATAGCAAAGGAATTATCCAGCACAGAAGTAATATTAGGCGTGCGGCCCGAAGACTTCATTATCTTGAGAAAGAAGGCGCCACATGCCATTAAAGCCAAAATCGAGGTTATAGAACCGTTGGGCCGCGAATCTATCCTCGCACTGGATGTCGGTGGAGTCCCCCTCACATTAATAGCCAAATCTACGGTGGGCCTCTCCACTGGCGACGACATATGGATAACATTCGACGAAAAGAAGCTTCACATCTTTGACGAGAAGACTCAAAAACGCTTAGGGCTTCCCAAGCACGTCAAGGTGGCAAACTAAACCCTAGAAATACCTTTTGAATGTGTACGGCGGATGCGCGCGCAAAGTCAAAGTAAAAAATATAAATGACGTATGTCATGTATATCCCACCCTAGGGTGTGAAGTGAAATGAAGAAGACTCTTTTAGTTAAGCTGAAAGAAATAGTTGGTTCTAAGTATGTGTCAGACGATTTATACGTTCGCTGGAGTTATTCTATGGATTCAAATATCTTTGATATCATTAATCCAACACCGCCACTCATGGTTGTAAGACCGGGCACTTTAGAAGAAATTTCAAGAATACTGCGCCTAGCAAATGAGGCCAGAACACCCGTTTATGTTAGAGGAGGCGGCACCGACGGCGGAGGAAGTCGTGGAGAAAAAATACGCAGTTCAATCTTAATTGATATGACTCGCATGAATAAGGTCCTAGAAGTAGATGAGATTTCGCAAACTGTCACCGTGCAAGCAGGAACTACTTGGGGCAAGCTTAACAAAGAAGTGGAAGAAAAAGGCTGGAAATTGGGTTTTAAGGGTCCATACTCCGGCTACGGGTCGACTGTAGGAGGAAGCGTTGCTGTACAGAGTAATGGCTACGGCAGTCCTAGGTACGGTGTAGTTGCAGAGGATATGACAAATTTAAAAGTTGTGTTACCGAACGGTGAAATATTGGAAACGGGATCAGCAGTAAATCCCAACGCCAAAAAATTTTACAGATATTGTATAGGTCCAGATTTGGCAGGTATTTTTATCGGTTCTGGGGGATGCTTTGGCGCGATAGCAGAGGTGACTTTACGATTGTACCCAAGGGCTATAGACAGCGCGTTCGGAGCATACGGTTTCAAAGATTACGAATCTTGCCAAAAATGCTATTATCGTTGGCTTAAAACTAGAGAAGCAGAGCATCTTGCATGGTTTGCCAAAGACGGTTTAGAAGTCAACACTCCCGAATTGGCAGAAGAAGGATATGTTTCATTGTTGACCTTTGTTGTCGAAGATCAAACCCACGAACTTGTTGAAGCTAGGGCCAAGCTCTTGAATGAAATAGCGAGGGAGGAGGGAGGAGAGAGTTTAGATGCTGAGAAATACGCTAAGGACGATTGGAATTACAAATTTGAACTTTTGCCTAGATGGGCAGCGAAAATTGGACAATGGCAATGGAACTGCCATATGATTCCTGCAGGGGATACTCTAAAAGACTTGAACGCTATTATGGCCTTTTTGAATCAACATGAGGAGGAACTTAAGAAGCACAACATCACGCATTCTACTGTGAGTATTGCGCATAAAAATGCAGGGCATGTTTCAACTTCTTTATACTACGATCAAAGCAATCCGGAAGCAATTGACTTAGTGAAGATATTAAGTGATAAATATGCTGAAATAACGGCAACTAAGAGTGGAGGCTGTAATTATTGGTTGGGAAAATTTTGGTATCCCTATACTATCATGAGGAGCCCTATCTACAGAAAGCTTCTGATAAAGGTTAAGAAAGCGATAGATCCAAACAACATAATGAATCCCGGCGGACTAACCCTGCCTTGCGATCTAGAGGAGGCATAACTATGCACTTAAGAAAAAGAAACACAAAACGAAGGAGAAAAGGAAGGAGTCTGAAGGACTATAAAGACGATGTCTATCTATGTACTAGGTGCGGATACTGTAGGAATATGGTGAGAGCTAGAGACAACACAGATTTGGTGTGTCCTATTCGTGAGAATACTGGTGGATTTGATTCCTTTACAGCGAGAGGAAGAAATATAATCGCGAGGATGATTTTAGAGGGAAAAATTGATGTCCAAAATGTTTCCGAGGAGTTTGTAGACTCTTTATATGCATGTGCTCTTTGCGGAAATTGCCAAATGCATTGCTTAGCACTTGATCCCGAAACCTGGGATAGTTTTCCACACAATAAATTTGTGGATCGCAAAATTGACATTTTAGGGATAACAGAGTCGCTAAGAAGCCTGATTGTGGAGAAAGGAGTTCCTCCCCCTGCAATTCGGGGTGTCCTGAAGAATATTCACTTGTATGGCAACCCAGAAGGCAGACCCCGAAGTAAGCGTGATGCGTTTACGAAGGGACTCAATTTTCATGTCAAGAGAGCAGGGGAGGAGAGATGCGGAACATTATTCTATGTGGGTTCAATCGCCTCTTACAATGAGCGAAATCAGAGAACGGCGCAAGCAGTTGCTAAGATTCTACGCGCTGCCAACGTCGATTTTTGTATTTTTGGTAATGAAGAGGAGGATAGTGGGGGGGACGTTCTCAGACTCGGAGAGGAAGGTCTGTTCGAGGAACTCGCCCGACGTAATTTCGAACTCTTCCGTAAATATGAAATTAAAAACGTTATTTGCCTCTCTCCTCATGACTACGATGCTTTTCTCAATGACTATCCTGCATTTTTAGGAGAAGAGTGGTCCAGATTAGACCTTAAGGTTCAGCATTATACTGAGTTCATTATGGAACTCATACACGACAAGAACCTCAACATAAATCATAAATTCGATAAAACTGTGACTTTTCACGATCCCTGTTATTTGGGCAGAATAAATGACATTTACGATGCTCCTCGGGAGATAATCCGAGCAGCAGGAGCTAACTTGGTCGAAATGAGACTATCACATAAGAATTCTTATTGTTGCGGCGGTGGAGGAGGAGGTATATGGTACGAACCCTTACACAAACCCCGACTAGAGAATGAACGAGCAAAGCAGGCTTGCGAGACGCATGCCAATGTACTTGCGGTAGCGTGTCCTATATGCACCCAGATCTTGGAAGATGGAATGAGCGCCATTGAGAAATGCAACATGGAAGTCTTGGACGTCGCAGAAATTCTACTTGAAACAGTTGGTTTAAAAAATCAGAATCGTTAAGTAGAGAGAATTTTGTAATAAGTTTCGGGTAATATGCGATGAAAAGGCTTGGAGTTGGATTTGTAGGTGCAGGTTGGGTAGTTAATACCTACCATGCGAAAGCTTGGAGAGGAGTGAGGCATGCAGACATAACAGCCGTCTGCGATCTTATAGAAGAGCGAGCGAAGACCACAGCTGCATTATGCAGAGAACTTGGGGTAGGCAACCCCAAAGTCTACAGGGATGTTTCAGAAATGGCTAAAGATCCGAAAGTCGATGCCATATGGGTAACTGTGCCAAATTATGCCAGAATTCCAGTAGTGAAAGCGATAACCGAGGAAGTTACGCAGGGAAAAGCTGAACTTGTTGGGTTAGTATGTGAGAAACCGTTGGGTCGTAACGTGAAAGAGGCACGGCTGATGTTAGAGATGGTGGAGAAGGCAGGTATGCTACATGGCTACTTGGAAAATCAAGTTTTTATGCCATCACTAGTTAAAGGTAAAGAAATTTTGTGGAAAAGAGGTGTAAATATTGCTGGTCGTCCATATCTTGCAAGATGCTCCGAGGAACATGGAGGACCGCATGCAGCGTGGTTTTGGGATGCTTCACGTCAAGGTGGAGGAGCGTTAAATGATATGCTTTGTCATAGCATTGAGGCTGCCAGGTTCTTGCTAACCGCCCCTGATGAGGAGAAAGAAGCTCTAATTCCCCGGGCAGTATCAGCTGAAATAGCTTCATTAAAATGGGGCAGACCGAAGTATGTGGAAAGACTGAAAGAGATGACTAAAGGAGAAATTGATTATTCGAAAAAGCCAGCTGAAGACATGGGAAGAGCAACCATAGTTTACGAAACCAAGGATGGATTGTTGGTATTGAGCGAGTTGTCTACTTCTTGGAGCTTCGTTCCGGGCGAACGAATTTATCTCGAATTATTAGGACCAGAATATTACATGCAGATTGATTCCCTAAACCCAGAGATGAGAATATTCTTCAGTCGAGAAATTAAAGGTCCAAGCGGAGAAGATTTAGTAGAAAAACAGGCGGCTGAGCAAGGTTTTATGCCAGTTTTACCTGATGAGACCTCCACATATGGGTATATAGAAGAACACAGACATATGGTTGAAAGTTTTCTGAATGAAAAAATGCCCCGGGAAACATGGAAAGACGGAGTTTTCGTAGTCGAACTCTTAATGGCCTGCTACATGGCCGCTGAAAAGAATAAAAAATTGAATTTTCCTCCTGCGCATTTAGAAGACTTTGTGCCAAAGGTTGCGCAAGGAACTTGGAACCCAAAGGACATAATAAAAGCAACCTTTGAATGATCTTATTCCATCTTATTCTATGAAAAAGAAGAGGCAAGATATTTCCTTCATGTAGGCGATACGAATTGATGAAAGAAAAATATGTAATAGGAGTAGATTTGGGGGGAACTTGGGTAAGACTTGCAGTTTCCGATGAAGAGGGAAACTTTATAGGAAAAGTGCAAAAAAGGGTTGACAAGAGTAGCGAGAAAGCATTAGGTAAACAGATTATTAGGATTATTCGTTTGCTTTGTAAGGAAAGCGATGTTGACTCTGCAAGCCTAAGAGGTGTAGGGATAGCTTCGACTGGCCCACTAGACTTAAAGGAAGGAGCACTTATTAAACCAGTAAACTTGCCATTTGACCATATACCACTTACAAAACCCATCAGTAAAGAATTAGGAATCCCCGTATATTTGGTAAACGATTGCACAGGAGCCGTTTTAGGCGAAAGAAAGTTCGGAGCTGGCAAAGGATTAGACAATGTTGTTTATATAACAATAGGTACCGGAATAGGCGGGGGAGCAATAGTTGATGGTCGGCTACTTTTAGGAAAAGATGGAAATGCTGTTGAAATCGGGCATCTCACGATAGATTTCAGGGGAAGGCTAAAGTGTGGATGTGGAAAAAAAGGACATTGGGAAGCTTATTGTTCAGGCAGGAATATACCAAATTTCGTCAGGATGAGACTTAAAGAAATTGACAAAAAAATAGTGAAGAAAAGCTTATTATTTAAAAAGTTAAAGGGTGATTTATCTAAGTTAAGTTCTCAAGATTTATTTAATGCAGCAAAAAGCGGAGATAAATTGTCTCTTCAACTCATTGAAGAAATAGGAATTCTTAACGCCATTGGCTTTGCGAATGTAATAAACGCTTATGATCCTTCCCTAATCACGGTTGGCGGTACAGTGACTTTAAAGAACAAAAAACTCGTTTTATCCCCGATTAAAAAATACGTAAAAAATTACGTAGTGAATAGAGTACCGAAAATAATGGTAACTCCGTTAGGTGAAGATGTAGGTGTATACGGAGCAGTTGCAGCAGTTTTGAAATCTAGATAATACGTTAACCCTCCTAAAAACTGAATAAAAAAGAGTTAGCGCGGTGGATGAAACTTTATACATATTATTGTGATACTAGACCTTCACACGACAACCTTTGCCGGATATTTCGTCAGAGACTCGGAAGTCATGGTGCCAGCCTTTAAAGTTTCTGTTTTGAGGGCTACCGGGGCTGGAGACGCTTGGAATGCCGGAAACATTTTTGGCGACGCCCTTGGTCTCCCAGACTCTCGCAGGCTAACTTTGGCAAATGCGGTCGCGGCTTATTATATTTCGAGTCCGGCTGGGGAACATCCCACACTGCCCAACTTAGTTGATTTTTGCTCCAAACAATTGTCGAAGACCAAAGATTAGGCTTCGTACACGACTTTTCCTTTCACTATAGTAACGTAAACGTTAACATCATCATCGATTATCATGATGTCAGCGTCTTTACCCGGCTCTAGGCTTCCCTTATTTTTGTCAACGTTTATGGCTACTGCCGGGTTTATGGTCGCCATTTTTATCGCTGTTCGCAAGGGCAGTTTAACCGATTTCACCATGTTTCTCACGGCTCTGTCCGTTGTCAGCGTGCTTCCAGCGAGGTCGCCGGATTTTGTTTTGGGAATACCATCTTTCACAATGACTTGTTGTTTACCGAGAGCGTATTCGCCGTCAGGCATGCCTGCTGCTCGGATGGCATCTGTTATCAACACAACTTTTTTCGATCCCTTGACTCTGGTGAGGAGGCGCATAGTCGCGGGATGAACGTGGATTTTGTCGCAGATTAGCTCGGCTGTTAGTTCGTCATGGGTGAGAACGGCTCCTGCTACGCCTGGTTCCCTGGGGTCAAAACCACTCATCCTGTTAAACATATGCGTCGCGTGTCGAATTCCCTGCTTTATGGCGTCCACAGCTTGTGTGTAAGTGGCGTTGGAGTGTCCGATTGAGGCCACTACTCCTAGTTCTTGCAGTTTCTTTATCAACGGTTTTGATCCGTCAATCTCTGGGGCTAGGGTTACGATTCTTACAGCGTGGTTAGAGGCTTCCCATATTTCCTCGAATTCTTCTAGGGAAGGTCGCCTAATAGAGTCGGCGCTATGAGCCCCCCGTTTCTCTAGGCTGATGTATGGACCTTCCAGGTGCACGCCCAAGACTTCTGCGCCGTCTGTTCCCTTCTCCATTGCCGTTTTCACAGCCTCCACGGCGCTTAACAGATCGGCGTGGGGTGCAGAAATGGTTGTGGTAACGAAGGATGTTGTTCCGTGGCTGGCTACGAATTTCGCTATCTCGTTAATTGCCTCGTAAGAGGCGTCCATGACATCTCTTCCTTTGCCACCGTGAATGTGAATGTCGATAAAACCGGGCGCCACAATTTT